>FUFK010046378.1_pt1 | contig 55103 bp, 41 predicted proteins | sample 1021851 | NCBI WGS metagenome assembly FUFK01 (sample SAMEA51879418, study PRJEB19060) | metagenome | reverse complement strand
AGATCGTTGCACCATTCGTGCAGGTCGGAACTTACCCGACAAGGAATTTCGCTACCTTAGGACCGTTATAGTTACGGCCGCCGTTTACTGGGGCTTCATTTNAGATCTTCGCCGAAGCTAAACCCTCCACTTAACCTTCCAGCACCGGGCAGGTGTCAGGCCATATACATCATCTTTCGATTTAGCATAGCCCTGTGTTTTTGATAAACAGTCGCCTGGACCTTTTCACTGCGGCCCATCCGAAGATGGGCGACCCTTCTCCCGAAGTTACGGGTCTATTTTGCCTAGTTCCTTAGCCATGAATCACTCGAGCACCTTAGAATTCTCATCCCGACTACCTGTGTCGGTTTAGGGTACGGGCTGCTTCACTTGTTTTTCTTGGAAGTCGCTACTCTGGATTATCACATCCACCGAAGTTTCAGTGTACTATTGCCGTGTTACCACTGGCTTCAACGTACTATTCCGTCAGTACGCACCAAATCCACGCCTCCGTCACGTTTAATGTGAGCAGGTACAGGAATATTAACCTGTTGTCCATCCACTACCCCTTTCGGGTTCGCGTTAGGTCCCGACTAACCCTCAGCTGATTAGCATAGCTGAGGAAACCTTAGTCTTTCGGTGTGCGGGTTTCTCGCCCGCATTATCGTTACTTATGCCTACATTTTCTTTTGTAGCTTCTCCAGGGAAGCTTACGCTTCCCCTTCGGCGACACTACAATGCTCCCCTACCACTTTTACAAGTCCATAGCTTCGGTAGTATGTTTATGCCCGATTATTATCCATGCCGAACCGCTCGACTAGTGAGCTGTTACGCACTCTTTAAATGAATGGCTGCTTCCAAGCCAACATCCTAGCTGTCTGGGCAGTTCAACCTCGTTTATTCAACTTAACATACATTTTGGGACCTTAGCTGATGGTCTGGGTTCTTTCCCTCTCGGACATGGACCTTAGCACCCATGCCCTCACTGCTGATCATCATTTTATAGCATTCGGAGTTTGTCAAGAATTGGTAGGTGGTGAAACCCCCGCATCCAATCAGTAGCTCTACCTCTATAAAACTAAATCAACGCTGCACCTAAATGCATTTCGGGGAGTACGAGCTATTTCCGAGTTTGATTGGCCTTTCACCCCTACCCACAGGTCATCCCAAGACTTTTCAACGTCAACGGGTTCGGGCCTCCACTATATGTTACTATAGCTTCACCCTGCCCATGGGTAGATCACACGGTTTCGCGTCTACCGCCACTAACTAAAGCGCCCTATTCAGACTCGCTTTCGCTACGGATCCATACCTGAAGTACTTAACCTTGCTAGAAACGGTAACTCGTAGGCTCATTATGCAAAAGGCACGCCGTCACCACGAATGGCTCCGACCGCTTGTAAGCGTATGGTTTCAGGGTCTATTTCACTCCTTTATTCAAGGTTCTTTTCACCTTTCCCTCACGGTACTAGTTCACTATCGGTCTCTCAGGAGTATTTAGCCTTAGCGGATGGTCCCGCCAGATTCACACAGGATTACACGTGTCCCGCGCTACTCAGGATACCACTATGAATAATTCTCTTTACTTATACGGGACTATCACCCTCTATGGTTTCTTTTTCCAAAGAATTCTAATTCATTAAACATTCAATATCGTGGTCCTACAACCCCAAAATTGCCGAAACAATTTTGGTTTGGGCTGTTCCGCGTTCGCTCGCCACTACTAGCGGAATCACTTTTGTTTTCTATTCCTCCAGGTACTTAGATGTTTCAGTTCCCTGGGTTTGCTTCCTTAACGGATACTATATCTTCAATATAGTGGGTTTCCCCATTCGGAAATCTACGGATCAAATTGTGTGTGCCAATCCCCGTAGCTTATCGCAGCTTATCACGTCCTTCATCGCCTCTGAGAGCCTAGGCATCCACCGTACGCTCTTATATAGCTTATTGTAACTTTTGTATTTTTATGAGTTATAAATTATTTGCTCGTAAACTTAATTACTTAAATTTAATTTGTTTAGAAATTTTCTAATTTCATGTATTTTTTTCAGTATGTCAATGAACATTTTCAGCATAAAGCTGATTGTGGAGAATGTGGGAGTCGAACCCACGACCTCTAGAATGCAAATCTAGCGCTCTAGCCAGCTGAGCTAATCCCCCATATATAAATGAGNTCTTAGAATCATAAACTCAGCTACTAAAATCCTCATTTATTTAGTATTAAAACTAAACGTAGTAGTCTCAGGCAGACTTGAACTGCCGACCTCTACATTATCAGTGTAGCGCTCTAACCAGCTGAGCTATGAGACTCCACTTTATATGATTATAATTAACAGCGTTGAGAATAAACTATATGATTAGATAGTTTAAGAAACTTTAGTCGTCTTTCTCTAGAAAGGAGGTGTTCCAGCCGCACCTTCCGGTACGGCTACCTTGTTACGACTTAGCCCTAGTTATCGATTTTACCCTAGGCCGATCCTTGCGGAAACGGACTTCAGGCACTCCCAACTTCCATGGCTTGACGGGCGGTGTGTACAAGGCCCGGGAACGTATTCACCGGATCATGGCTGATATCCGATTACTAGCGATTCCAGCTTCACGGAGTCGAGTTGCAGACTCCGATCCGAACTGAGATAGGTTTTATAGATTTGCTCATGCTCGCGCATTGGCTGCTCTCTGTACCTACCATTGTAGCACGTGTGTAGCCCAGGACGTAAGGGCCGTGATGATTTGACGTCATCCCCACCTTCCTCACAGTTTGCACTGGCAGTNTTGCTAGAGTTCCCGACATTACTCGCTGGCAACTAACAACAGGGGTTGCGCTCGTTATAGGACTTAACCTGACACCTCACGGCACGAGCTGACGACAACCATGCAGCACCTTGTTAAGTGTCCGAAGAAAAATCTATTTCTAGATCTGTCACCTAACATTTAAGCCCTGGTAAGGTTCCTCGCGTATCATCGAATTAAACCACATGCTCCACCGCTTGTGCGGGCCCCCGTCAATTCCTTTGAGTTTCATTCTTGCGAACGTACTCCCCAGGTGGGTCACTTATCACTTTCGCTTAGCCACTCAGACCGAAGTCCAAACAGCTAGTGACCATCGTTTACGGCGTGGACTACCAGGGTATCTAATCCTGTTCGCTACCCACGCTTTCGTCCCTCAGTGTCAGTTAATTATTAGTGATCTGCCTTCGCAATCGGTATTCTGTGTAATATCTATGCATTTCACCGCTACACTACACATTCTAACCACTTCATAATAACTCAAGACAAACAGTATCAAAGGCAGTTCTACAGTTGAGCTGCAGGATTTCACCTCTGACTTATTTGTCCACCTACGGACCCTTTAAACCCAATGATTCCGGATAACGCTTGGATCCTCCGTATTACCGCGGCTGCTGGCACGGAGTTAGCCGATCCTTATTCTTATAGTACCGTCAAGCTTTCTCACGAGAAAGTTTTTCTTCCTATATAAAAGCAGTTTACAACCCATAGGGCAGTCATCCTGCACGCGGCATGGCTGGTTCAGACTTTCGTCCATTGACCAATATTCCTTACTGCTGCCTCCCGTAGGAGTCTGGTCCGTGTCTCAGTACCAGTGTGGGGGATCCCCCTCTCAGGGCCCCTATCTATCGTAGCCTAGGTGTGCCGTTACCACACCTACTAGCTAATAGAACGCATACTCATCTCATACCGTAACCTTTAATCTTAATAAGATGCCTTAAAAAGATACTATAGGGCATTAATCCAAATTTCTTCGGGCTATTCCCTAGTATGAGGCAGATTGTATACGCGATACTCACCCGTGCGCCGGTCGTCAGCGAAGTGCAAGCACTTCCTGTTACCCCTCGACTTGCATGTATTAGGCCTGCCGCTAGCGTTCATCCTGAGCCAGGATCAAACTCTTCATTGTTAAATTTTAAATACTATTTAACAACTAAAGAAATTAAATTCTATCTGCTCATGATGGTTTATTCTCTGAAATTAAAATAAATTTTAATTTACGCTGTCAATCAATTTCAATATTTTAATGAACATAAATTTTTCTCTGCTTCAGAAAAAGCAGGGGTGCAAATATAAAACCCTTTTTTTTGCTAGCAAAAAAATAAATCTGAAATAAACTACTATTTATTAACAGATTTAACCATATTTTATGGCTCTTTGCCTTATAGCGCGTGCAAATATAGTATCTTTTTGAGATGTACAAAACATTTTACAGATATTTTTCAGAGAATATTTAGATGTAGTTTATTATCAACTACTTAACTACATGAAAAAATTCCAAACTAAACCGAATCTAAAGGTAAAATCTCTGTAAGGATAATTAGGAGCGGAATAATAGCTATATCCCGTAAATGAAGAATTAAAATGCTCAAACTTAAAATATAGCCTTGTTTGTTGAATCTTAGCATTGATAAAAAAGTCAATTATCGGAAATTCTCCGATTTCCTTCTCATTCTGAACATACAATTCTGACAACAAAGGATCATATCCGTTCATATAAAATTTAGAAAAATATTTTACTCCGAAACCTGTTTGCAAATACAATGCTTTTTTAAACATATCTGTGCTGTAATAAAAAGTATTTCTTGAAACTATTTCAGGTAAATTTATGATATTATCAGACATCGTTTTTTGTAAAAGNAACTTAGAATCAATTGAAAATTTTCCAAATTTTATTTTTCTAGCCAACTTAATTTTTAAAACTTCTAAATTATCAAGATACTGAACAGGAATTATCGAATAATTGTTGATTCCAGGTGAATTATCATCGATTAATTTTTCAAACTGTACGTGTTTTTTAACCGAAATCAAATCAATATCTAAATCTAAAATATTACTTAATATCAGATTAAGAGAAATGGAATTAGTTACTGAATTGTCGAACTCATTATCCCAATTATAGTTTTCATAATTACTACTGTGTAACAAGGTATTATAACTTGGTGCGACCGAGTAAAAATTATACTTTAATGCTAAAGAGTTGTCATTTTTAAAATTAAACTTTACAATTGAGCTAAATGAATTGGATTGATTATCACCAAAAATAAAATTTTCGGTATTTAATTTTAATTTAATTTTAGAAAATTCCTTCGAATATGAACCATTTAAGTAAGTAGTTTTTGAATTTATATTCTGGCTATTATCAACAAAATCATCAATCTGATAATTTTCCAAAGAATATCTATCCGCAATATAACGTAGGCCCAAATTAAATTTCCCAAATTTATCAGATTGTAAAACTAAACCTGTTTGTAGATTAAAAGAGTTTAAAAATAATTTATCATTGATTTCCTGAGAGACAAAAGAATCTCCAAAAAACTCATCAGACGATTTTTGTTGAAATTTATATTTTTTTTCTTCAAAATATACAGAATTGAAAAATTCTAAACTTCTATTATTTAAAGAATCTTTTTCCTTTAAAATATAAGTTTGATCTGAATAAAATCTTTTCCCTAAAAACTCATTATGAGCATTTTCAAAATTTGGATCAAATACTCCTCTGTCAAGAAATTGACTATTACCGGTTTCAAAATTTGAAATATCAGAATCACTTATACCTCCGTTTTGCTCTGAAAATAACTTTTGATTTGAGTAATGACTTCTTATTTTCAATTTTCTGTTTTTTGATAAATAATTAGTTGTAAAACTAAAATTCGAAGTATTACTTAAAAAATTCTGATAATTCCCTAAAGATCTTAAACCCTTTCTTGAAATTGAAAAATTAAATTGGCGAGACGTATTTACAGCATATACTGCATCAAGTAATTGACCTTGCTCAAAAACTGATCTATACATCAATTCAGTGAAAGGTGTTGGCAAATCATAATAAACCACATCATCAACAGAATCGTAACTAATATATTTATTAGATGCTCCCATTTTGGGTTTTATTGATTTAATTGCTGAAAAAGACAAAGTATTGTATGCAATTCCTGTATTTGAGAATGGTATTAGTTCAAAGTCATCTTCTCTGAGAAAATTTATTTTGTGATATTTTTCGATGGTTAGTGAAGTATCAACAACTATTGTATCATTTAGCCTAGTAATCATTAAATAATCCTGGATTTTTGCATCGGGATTTTTGTTTAGTCTAGTGCTTTTATCTCCAAACCTGTTCATTAATGAATCAGCAATTGAAGAATTTTGTAAATTACCGCCACGATCTAGATCTTGAGAAGGACCTTTGGGCATTTGAAAATCTTGACTGAAGTTTGGAATAGACCAAAAAACAAGTAAAATTAAAAGTAGATAATTTTTCATTTAACCGAATATCGTTACAAAAATAATCAGAAACGAATTAACCTTTAACAATTAACAAATATTTATGCTGAAACCTAGATACAGTAACTACAATCTTGAATGTGGAGTTGACGAAGCTGGAAGAGGTTGTCTTGCAGGTCCTGTTACAGCCGCAGCAGTTATATTAAAAGCTAATTTCAAACATGATTTGATTGATGACTCGAAAAAACTATCTAAAATCAAAAGAGAAGAGCTCTCAAAAATAATTAAAGAAAATTCAATTGCTTACAGCATTCAATTTGTAGACTCTAGAAAAATTGATGAGGTTAATATTCTAAATGCATCGATATTAGCAATGCATAAATGCATTAAAAATTTAAGCGTAAAACCAGAGTTTTTGATTATTGACGGAAATAGATTCAAGAAATATAAAGATATACCTCATGAGACTGTGATTAAAGGAGATGGAAAATATTTAAATATTGCATCAGCATCGATTTTAGCTAAACATGCGAGGGATAATTATATGCAAAAGATTTCTAAAAAATTCCCCAACTATCATTGGTTCAAAAATAATGGCTACCCCACCAAACATCACAAAGAAGCAATCAAAAAGCATGGACTAACAAAATACCATAGAAAAAGTTTCAAACTTTTTGATGAACAATTAACAATTGATTTTTAATTTAGTAATGAATTAAATATTTATGAATTACAAAGTCTTAACTGTAATTATTGTTTTCTTTTTTTCATCATGTGATAAAATATCTAAAAAGAACACAAGTTTATATGACTTGATCCCCGAAAACTCTGAATTTGTTATTTCAATTAAAAATCTCAGTAAATTTAAAAGTAGTGTCACTAATAATGATTACTTAAATACTATCATTAATTCAAATTTGACATCAAAAAATTTGATTTCGCAATTAGATAAAATAAACGATGACACTGAACTATTAATAGGATTATATGATTATAACAATACCACACACTACAACATTATTGGTAGGGAAATTCATAATGACAGTTTAAGAAACTTAGAATTTTCGTTTGAAAACATTGACATAATTACAAGTAACTCAAATTACAAACCAAAAGTTAATAACGATTTATTTGTCCAAAAATTTAAAAAAATAAATCAAACAAATACCAACTTCAGTATAGCTCTGGATAGTCTGAAAACTAAAGAGTTTTTTAAAAGGGTTTTTAAAAATGAAGTGAATATTTCTGACGGAAATTTAATACTAAACATTGATGCTTCGAATAACTTAATATATATCAACGGAGTTGTAGATAATTATTCTCTAAATTCTAATTCAAATTATAAAAAAATTGCTGTTGAAGAAATAATTGAAAATGAAGAAAAATTATATTTTGATTTTAAAAATGATTTACTCACAGACTATGATATCATAACTACAAATCAAGAAAATAAATTTGATTTTTTTCAACTTGATAGCACTGATGCAGTTTTAGATTTATATAAAATTTTTCAATTAAAAGAGGGAAATAATCTTGCGAGCATTAATGGTATAATTTCAAATTATAAAGATGATTCAAAAAACTCTGAAATTGAATTAAAATTTGAGACTAGTATTTCGAATGAAATTATTTTGGGCCCATTAATTGTTAAAAATCATACAAATAATAAAAATGAAGTTTTTATTCAAGATTCTGAGAATATAATCTACTTNATAAATGATAACGGTCAGATTGAATGGACTAAAAAAATTAACGATANAGTAATTGATGAAGTAAATCAGATTGACAGTTACAAAAACGGAAGATTGCAATATGTTTTTGCAACACAAAACTCTTTGCACATGATTGATCGCAAGGGAAGAGATGTAGGTAAATTTCCTTTGAAATTTAACGATCAAATAACAAAACCTGTCTCGGTCTTTGATTATGATAATAATAAAAACTACCGATTACTAATAACCCAAAATGATGAATTATTCATGTTTGATTCAAAAGGAAATAGAGTCAGAGGTTTTGATTATAATAAAAAAAGTAAAATTATCACAAAGCCTGAGCATTTCAGAATCAGCAATAAAGATATCATTGTATTTAAAACCTCAGATGATTTGAAAATACTCAACAGACGAGGAAAAGTTAGAATTAAAATAAATGAAGACCATAATTATTCAAAAGACGAGATATTTCAATATCAAAATTCATTGTTAACCACCACTGTAAATAACAAGATTATAAAAATAGATATGAATGGAAATTCAAAAGAAGCATCTTCAATGTCATTTGATGGTAAATATGTAAACGATGCAAAAACAATTTACACTCTACAAAAAAATATTTTATCTAATTCAAAAAAGAATATCGAGATACAATTTGGAAAATATGAAAATTTTAGTGCCATCTCTGATAAAAAAAATACGCTCATAAATATATATGATTCTCAAAACAATAAACTTTACTTATTTGACGATGAAATAAATACTATAAAGGGATTTCCGATTTTGGCTGATGCAAATGCTAGTTTTATTTTAGAAAATAATAAAATTGAGTTTTCTGTTATTTCTGATTCCAAAAGAATAAAATACTTCTTAATTAAATAAATTCTGATTTGAAAGAAGTAGAGAAAGAGGTTTTTAAATCATCTTTTACTTTATTTATATCAATATAATCATCACCCAACTCTTTGTTCAATGAAGTGACGATATTGTTAGCAAGTCCACATGGAATTATGTTGTTAAAATAGTCTAAATTCACATCTACATTTAGTGCAAAACCATGCATAGTTACCCATCTACTTGCTCTAACACCCATTGCACATATTTTTCTTGGAAAAGGAGATTCAACGTCTAACCACACCCCTGTTTTTCCACTATTTCTTTCTCCGTCAACTCCATAAATTTTCAATGTATTAATTACCGTTTCTTCAAGAAGCCTTAGATACTTATGAATATCGGTAAAAAAGTTCTCTAGGTCCAAGATTGGGTAACCAACTATCTGACCAGGNCCGTGATAAGTAATATCTCCACCTCTATTAATTTTATAAAAACTAGCATTTTTACTTTTTAACTGATTTTTATCAATAAGAAGATTAGACATATTCCCACTTTTTCCTAATGTATATACATGCGGGTGTTCAACAAATAAAAAATAATTAGGGGTTATTAGTTCGCTGTTATTTTTTCGATTTTTCTTTTTAATTTCAATAATTTCATCAAACAATTTTTGCTGATAATCCCATGCATCTTTATAATCCATCACTCCTAAGTCAATAAATTTAATCTGCTTATTCATTATTAATTTTTTGGGTTATTTAAAATTACAAGAGCAGCAATTACACCAGGAACCCATCCGCAGAGCCATAGAATAAAAACTATTATTATAGATCCACAACCTTTATCAAAGACCGCCAATGGTGGACATAAAATTGATAAAAAAACCCTGAATAAACTCATAAAAAAGAATTGATGTAAATATAGTTATCTTTTAAAAATTAACACCTTATTCATTTTTATTTCAATTAAAAGTATATTTGTAGTTATAACAATATATAATCGATGGAACTTAGTGAACAGGAAATAGTCAGAAGGGATAAATTAAATAAAATAAAGGAAATGGGAATTGACCCATACCCAGCAGAATTATTTCCCGTGTCAGATTACTCTATTGACATCAAAAATGAATTTAAAATTGATGAAAAAGTTGTTATAGCAGGAAGATTAATGTCTAGAAGAATTCAAGGCAATGCAAGTTTTGCTGAACTTCAAGATAGTAAAGGAAAAATACAACTCTATTTTAACAGAGATGAAATCTGCCCTGATAACGATAAAACTTATTACAATGAATTTTATAAAAAATTACTAGATATAGGTGATATAATTGGAGTTGAGGGTGTATTATTTAAAACAAAGGTTGGAGAAAAAACTGTATTAGTAAAGAACTTTAAGTTGTTGTCAAAATCATTAAAGCCATTACCCCTGCCTAAGGAAGATAGTGAAGGAAATTTATATGATGAATTTAATGATCCCGAACTTAGGTATAGACAAAGATATGTTGATTTAATTGTCAATTCGGGAGTTAAAGAAACATTCATTAAAAGAACGTTAATAACAAATAGCATTCGAGAATTTTTAAATCAAAGAGAATATCTTGAGGTTGAGACCCCAATCCTACAACCAATCCCCGGTGGGGCAACTGCTAGACCTTTTTTGACACATCATAATGCGCTAAATATTCCTTTATACCTAAGAATAGCAAACGAATTATATTTAAAAAGGCTTATCGTGGGTGGATTTGACGGGGTATATGAATTCGCAAAAGATTTTAGAAATGAAGGAATGGATAGAACTCATAATCCAGAATTTACAATACTTGAACTTTACGTTTCGTATAAAGATTATAATTGGATGATGGATATGACTGAACAACTTTTAGAAAAAGTATCTATAGATTCAACAGGAAATACAAAAGTAAAAGTTGGTAATAATATCATTGATTTTAAAGCTCCATATGAAAGAATTTCAATTTTTGGTTCTATAAAAAAATTTACAGGAATTGATATATCTAAAATGGACGAATCAATGCTGAGGAAAACAGCAAAAGATTTGAATGTTGAAATTGATAATACAATGGGTAAAGGGAAAATTATTGATTCAATATTTGGCGATAAATGTGAGCCAAATTTTATACAGCCTACTTTTATCACCGACTATCCAAAAGAAATGAGTCCACTTACCAAAGTTCATAGAGAAAATAAAGATTTAACTGAAAGATTTGAGTTAATTGTGAATGGTAAAGAAATAGCGAATGCTTACAGTGAGCTAAACGATCCAATAGACCAAAAAGAAAGGTTTGAAAAACAGCTTGAATTATCCAAGAAAGGAGATAAAGAAGCTGGTGAGTTTATTGATTATGACTTTTTAAGAGCTCTTGAATATGGAATGCCTCCAACATCTGGAATTGGAATCGGAATTGATAGGTTGGTAATGCTTATGACCGATAATTCTTCTATTCAAGAAGTTCTCTTTTTTCCTCAGATGAGACCAGAAAAAAAGAAAGTTTCTTTGACAGAAAAAGAAGAGCTTATTTTTAAAATTTTAAGTAATGAAAATCAATTATTAGTTGAAGTAAAAAATAAATCTGGGCTTAGCAACAAAGCATGGGATAAATCGATCAAATCTCTTCGAAAACTTGAACTTGTTAAAGTTGAAAAAATTGAAAACGATATTTATATTTCAAAAATTAATTAACTATATTTAGAAAAATTCACACTATGAAAAAATTTTTATTCAGCCTTGTTCTTTTAATCTTTATTTCGAGCTTTTCATATGGCTTAAACGATTATAAATCAATTGAAGAAGTTAAATCATTAAACTATGAATTATTCGAAGAGATAGGATTGGATGAAAATAAAATCAATTACGTAAGTAGAGTAATTTATTCAACCTACAAAAAGGCACAGTATATGGCATCTAGCGGAGCTTCTCCTCAAAAAGCAGTTTCCCTCGAAAAGGAAGCTGATGAAATGCTACTAAAAGTATTATCACAAGCTGAACTAAAAAAGTTTAACTCGATAAAACATAAACTAAAATAAAAGTTTTTGTTAAAAATTGATCTTCACGGATTTACTTACTCAAAAGTAAAAGATATTTTACCTAACTGGTTAATTAATAATTATAATCAAGGAGTTGATGATTTTGAAATTATCACAGGAAACAGTGAACAAATGAAACAAATTGTAAAGAATATTTGTTCTGAAAATGGATTTAGAGCTGAGGATAATTGGAATGGTAATTCTGGTTCTTTACTGGTTTCAATTGATAGACTATAGATCTACTTTATTAACAAAGGACTGTTAATTTGTTCTCTTTACCTTAAGTTTTTTCGATTGTATTTTAAATTAATTTTGGGCTTGATATTTAATATTCAAGATCATCAACAGAGTTTTGGTTCAGGCTATAATCAAACAATCCTCACTGGTCCACTACATTGATTACACCAAAACGTTGATGACTTGAGTATTATTTTTTTATGATAATCGTCTGACCAATCGTTAAGTCATCGCCCTGTAAGTTATTAAGTCTTTTTATTGAGCTTACAGACATATTAAATTTTTCGGAAATAGAATAAAGTGTATCCCCTCTTCTGACTTTGTACTGTCTATTTTTTTTCTTTAAAACAATATTATCATATTTGTAAAGCTCATATCTTTCAATTAAATCAATTAACTTTTGTGGATATTTAGGGTCTGTTGCATAGCCAGCTTTTTTTAATCCTTTGGCCCACTGCTTGTAATCGTCTCTTTTGAAATCAAAAAGAAATGAATACCTACCTCTATTTGTAAGGAAAAGTGAGTGATCTCTATACGAATACTCGGGATTATCATATTTTCTAAAACACTCTTGTTCTTCGTCGTCATCATGATAGATTTTTTTACCATTCCAATCATGACATTTAATTCCAAAATGATTATTGGCTTGAACTGCTAACCTGCCTTTACCTGCACCTGATTCTAAAATACCTTGAGCTAAAGTTATACTTGCTGGAATACCAAATTGAACCATCTCATCCATTGCAATACTTGAGTAATATTTAACATAATCCTCAGTATTCAAAATTTTAGGTACTATGATAACCTTTTTTGATTTTTTCTTTTTTGGCTTTTCTTTTTTGGCTTTTACCTCTTTTTTTGGCTCCTCTGATTTATTATTGTAGATGACTCTTTTAGTTCCACAACTAAAGGTTAGAATTAAAATAATTAAGTATAATAGAACTCTTTTCATTACAATAACCTATAACAAAGATAATCGAAATTATTATGTTTTAATTTATCTTTGGTACTACTATTGTTATTTATTTATGGATAATGAAGATTTCTATATAACAGATGAAGGATATAAATGTTTTACCGAAAAATATCACCTTAAAAGAGGATATTGTTGTAAGAGCAATTGTAAACACTGTCCATATGGTTATAACCCTAATATTGATTAAATGAATTTCAAAAAAGAAGTTGCATTAGGAATTCCAAAGGAGCTACCAAATAAAAAAATTTACGATCCAAATGTGAATCATGCGCCCATTCGAGAAAATGTACTCACACGCGAAGAAAAAATACTTGCACTTAGAAATGCACTTAGATATTTCGATAAAAAATTTCATAAAGAGTTAATCCCAGAATTTAAATCAGAGTTAGAAAAATTTGGTAGAATCTACATGTATAGATTTAGACCTGATTACAAAATGTATGCTAGGCCAATTGAAGATTATCCCCATAACTCTAAAGAAGCTGCGGGAATTATGTTGATGATTCAAAATAATCTTGATAAAAGAGTTGCGCAACACCCACATGAACTTATAACATACGGAGGAAATGGAGCTGTTTTTCAAAACTGGGCACAGTACCTTCTAACAATGAGGTATTTGTCCGAAATGACAGATGAACAGACGCTTGTCATGTATTCAGGTCATCCCATGGGGCTATTCCCTTCAAGTAAAAATGCTCCAAGAGTTGTAGTAACTAACGGAATGGTAATTCCAAATTATTCTAAAAAATCAGACCTGGAAAAATTTAATGCTCTTGGTGTTAGTCAATATGGCCAAATGACCGCGGGAAGTTATATGTATATTGGACCCCAAGGTATTGTACATGGAACGACTATAACCGTTCTAAACGCATTTAGAAAAATCAATAAAAATCCAAAGGGAAAAATATTTTTAACGTCAGGCTTGGGAGGTATGAGTGGTGCTCAACCAAAAGCTGGTAATATCTCTGAATGTATTACAATATGTGCTGAGGTTAACATTAAAGCCATAGAAACAAGACATTCACAAAATTGGGTAGATGAGGTAATTGATGATACAGAAAAATTAGTCGAAAGAGTAAAAAATGCTCAAAAAAATAAAGAAATTGTTTCGATTGCGTATCATGGAAATATTGTTGATGTATGGGAATCATTTTATGAAAACAATATAACAGTTGATATTGGAAGTGATCAAACTTCTCTTCACAACCCATGGTCAGGCGGCTATTACCCTGTTGGATATTCTTTTGATGAAGCAAATAAGTTGATATATGAAAATCCGAAAAAATTTAAAAGTGAGGTTAAAATATCTCTTAAAAGGCATGTTGAGATAGTAAATAAACATGTAAAAAGAGGAACGTATTTTTTTGACTACGGAAATGCGTTTTTATTAGAAGCTTCTAAAGCAGAAGCTGATATTCTAAAAAAAGATGGAAGTTTTAAGTACCCCAGTTATGTTCAGGATATAATGGGGCCAATGTGTTTTGATTACGGATTTGGCCCATTCAGATGGGTTTGTTCATCTTGCAAGCAAGAAGATTTAGATATAACTGACACTATTGCGTGTGAAGTTTTAGAAAAATTGGCTTTAAGTGCACCCGAAGATACAAAACAGCAAATGATGGATAATATTCAATGGATTAAAGCTGCAAAAGAAAATGAATTAGTTGTTGGGTCTAAAGCAAGAATTCTTTATGCTGACTCTAATGGAAGAATTGAAATTGCAAAAGCATTCAATAAAGCGATTAAAGAAGGTAAAATCGGTCCGATAATTTTAGGCAGAGATCACCATGATGTTTCTGGAACAGATTCTCCATATCGGGAAACTTCCAACATTTATGATGGTTCTCAGTTTACAGCTGATATGGCTATTCAAAATGTTATTGGAGATAGTTTTAGGGGTGCAACATGGGTTAGTATTCATAACGGTGGTGGTGTAGGCTGGGGAGAAGTAATTAACGGTGGCTTTGGTATGTTGATTGATGGAAGTGAAAAGAGTGAGATAAATATTGAATCAATGTTATTTTGGGATGTTAATAACGGAATTGCGAGAAGAAACTGGGCAAGAAACAAGGGAGCTATAAATCAAATTTCAAGAGCTATGCAAAAAAACCCAAAACTTAAGGTAACTTTACCTAACTTAGTAGATGATAAACTTTTAGAAAATATTTAATATGAAAAAAATTACGATATTATTTTTATTTATTTCAATCTTCTTATCATGTGATTCGATAAGAGTTAGTTCTGATTACAATAAAGATATTGATTTTTCAAATCTTAAGACTTACGCTTTTTCAAAGCAAGGTGTTGATAAAGTAAAAATTAATGATATTGATAAAAAAAGAATATTAAAGGCAATTGATATTGAATTATACAATAAAGGTTTTAGAAAAAGCTCAATTGAGCCTGACTTCATTATAAATTTCTTCACAAAAACAAATGAAAAAGTAAATTTTTACCCATCAAATAATTACTACGGTTCAATGGTTCAGAGTCCATATGCAGGAATAGGGCATTATGCCGGTAGTTGGTATCAAAACTCTTATAACTATAATGAAGGTGTTCTATTCATTGATGTAGTAGATAGTGATAAAAATGAATTGGTATGGCAAGGTATAGGCAAAGGATATATTTATACAGATAAACCAGAAAAGAAAAGTGAAAAGATTAGTGCTATGGTTGGAAAAATTTTACTCCAATTTCCACCGTCAAAAAACTAATTTTTAACATCTAACAAATCTCTAAAAGAATTACCGAGTATCATAAAAGAGCACACAAGAAGCATTATACATAAGCCTGGGATAATAGCCAGAAAAGGTTCTCCTAGTATAATATAATTGTAATGATCTTTAATCATGAGTCCCCAACTAGTCATAGGAGGCTGTGCCCCAAGACCTAAAAAACTCAATCCACTTTCAATTAAAATTGAAGCTGCAAAATTAGCCGCAGAAATTACAATTAGAGGAGATATAATATTTGGTAAAATATGCTTAGTAATAATTCTAAAATCATTATAGCCAAGAACTTTAGCAGCAACAACAAACTGTCTTTCTTTATACTGCTTAACCTGCCCCCTAACAACTCTTGCAACTTCAACCCACATAGTTAATCCAACAGCGATAAAAACTTGCCAAAAACCTTTACCAAGTGCAAGTGTTATTGCAATTACCAGCAACAGAGTAGGAATAGACCAGGTAACGTTAATTAACCACATAATAATTTTATCAGGAAATCCTGAGTAATATCCTGATATTGAGCCTAAAATAATTCCAATAAATAAAGAAATAAAGACGGAAATAAATCCAATAGAAAAAGAGATTCTTGAGCCAATAATAACCCTACTCAAAACATCTCTTCCAAACTTATCGGTACCGAAATAATATTTTTTATCAACTATTTCAGCCTCATCTGATTTTATGATTTTAAACTTATTATCATTCATTCCTTGAGGCACATAATAAATATATCCATCCTTAATCTCATACTTTGAAACAGGTGTCTGATTTATTTGTTCTTTGGACCCAAAAAATAGAGCCTTTAATGAGAATTTTTGATTTTTTGATTCGTTTAAAACCAACATCTTAGTTGAAAACCCAGGTTTTTTTGAGTGAATTGACAGATTCATCGTATTGGCATTTGAGGAATTATCTGGTGCTAGAACGTAAGCAAAAACAGAGATAATGAAAACAAAAAAAATATAACCAAAACTAATTAACCCTAAAAAGTTTCTCTTNAAATCAAAAAACTTTTGGGTTATACTGTTCATGAATNATGTGTTAGTTATCAAGATACGAAAATCTTAAATCTGAAAGAACATTCAAAGCTTCATCGATATAAAAATCTTTATTTAAACTCTTATGCCATCTTTCTCTTTTAAGCCCTAATACTGAATCATTTTTTATTAAATCAAGTTCGTAAGGAAGGGACTTAAAGCTGTAGTTCATTGAATAATCATTTAATGCTTTAAATTTTTCGGTTATGGATGAATTTTCTTCTAATTCCAATTTAAATTTATCATAATTTAAATTTATCAATTTATTATCCCTTACAGATTTTATCCATTTTGCATTTTCGTCTACTAGCTTTAAATATTCATTATTAGCCATCCTTTTATTACTTTTAGTTATAGCCTCTTCAAAGTTAAAATTGCTATTCCATGTGTCGAATTCAACCTTGTCTATTTCATCCCATTGTAATGGATTTTCAGAATCTTTTTCGCCAAATTCTAAGTACTTGTATCTGTATGGAACGTTTATATCACTTTTTACACCTTCTAGTTGAACTGATCCTCCATTAATTCTATAATATTTCTGAGTGGTATATCTTAGAGCTCCTAGGTCACCATTTGTATTACCTCTAACCATTCTGTTTAGTGGGAAAACATTTTGGACCGTTCCTTTACCCCAGGTCTGATTACCTCCGATAATTATTGCTCTTTTATAATCTTGCATGGCTGCAGCTAATATTTCAGATGCTGAAGCTGATCCTTCATTAACCAAAATAACTAATGGGCCTGTCCACAAAACAGATCTGTCACGGTCACTTAGAACTTGTTTCTCTTTGTCAAAATATTTTACCTGAACAACAGGACCATTTTTTATAAACATACCAGCCATATCAACTACTGTTTTTAAAGCTCCTCCTCCATTATTTCTGAGATCAATTACAAGCCCCTGTATTCCCTGCTCTTTAAGTCTTTCTATTTCTGTTCTTAAATCTTTAGCTGCGTCTCTGTTACTTTGGTTATCAAAATCAATATAAAATTTAGGAATATTAATTAAACCATAAGTATTATTATCTTTTTCAACAATCGAGGATTTTATATAGGTTTCTTCTAGAAGAACAATATCCCTTTTAACAGTAACTTCAGTAACTGTACCGTCAACCTTCTTAACNGTTAAATGAACTTTAGTTCCTTTTTTACCCTTAATTAATTTGACAGCCTCACTTAACCTCATATTAAGAATTCCAACTGGCTCATCCTCATTATCTTGTCTAACTTTTAGAATTGCATCACCTTTTTCCAAGATATTATCACGCCATGCTGGACCACCAGAAATAACCTCGGTAATTTCGACCTTATCAATCTTTTTTTGTAGTCTTGCTCCGATTCCAGCATAATTACCAGACATGTCAACGTCAAATCTGTCTTTTGATTCAGGGTCTAAGTAAGAAGTGTTGGGATCATATTGGGAAACAAACGAATTAATATATACTGAAAACCAATCTGACCTTTGCATTTCCTCAGAAATAAATGCGTAATTTTGCTGCATTGTTTCTTTCAATGTCTCTCTGGTTTTCTTTTCAATTAAANTAGGATTTCTTNNGNTAAAATCAGTATCCTCTTTAGATTTTCTTAAATCATCTTCTATTTCGTTATGATAATTTTCGATCACATAAATTTTTAAAAGCTTTCTCCATCTATCAAATAGTTGATNCTTTGTTTTTACATAATCTAATTCCTCAAAGTCACATTCACATACCTCATCTTTGTTAAAATCAAATGGTTTTGATAGTATATCATTAAATATTTTTTCGGACTCCAGCATCCTTTTACTATATCTTTTATAGACAAGTTCAAAAAAATCTAGATTAGGGTTTTTAAAAGAATCGTCTATTAAATATTTGTATTTTGAAAATTCTTCTATGTCTGAAGCATAAAAATATCTTTTGTAAGGATCTAAATTTTCAAGAAAAGTGTCAAAAACTTTTTCAGAAAATTCATCATTTATTTCTTTATCAAGATAATGAGCCTGGTCTAAAACATAAGTAATAAGCTGAATAATTAAATTGTCTTTATCGCTTGTGTCAAAGTCTTTTGAAACAAAGCTGCAAGAAGCCAAACACATTATAAATGCGATTAATAGTGTGAAAAGATTTTTACTCATAAGAAATCAAAAATAATCAAATTCTAAGCCAAAAAATATGAGGTTTTATATAATTTTTTGTTAAAGTAGTTAATTATTTATTTGTGTACTTTTGTCTTCATATATTTAAATATGAAAAAACCTTTAATACTTGTTACAAATGATGATGGCATAACTGCTCCAGGCTTAAGAACACTTATTCATGTAATGAATAAGATTGGTGAAGTTGTGGTTGTTGCCCCAGATAGCCCACAAAGCGGAATGGGTCATGCCATTACGATTAGCGATACGCTGTATTCGAAAAAAGAAAAAATTGATGACGGGCCACAGGTCGAATACAGTATTTCTGGCACTCCCGCTGACTGTGTAAAATTCGCTATAAGGGAAATACTAGAAAGAAAACCTGATTTATGTGTTTCAGGAATAAATCATGGAGCAAATTCCTCTATAAATGTAATTTATTCAGGAACCATGAGCGCTGCGGTTGAAGCTGGAATTGAAGGCATTAAATCTATTGGATTTTCCTTGTTGGATTACAGCTGGAACGCTGATTTTAAACCTTGTGAATCCATTATCGAAAAAATTTGTCTTAGTGTTTTAAACCAGCGTAAGGAAAATTTAATATTAAATGTAAACTTCCCTTCTAAGACTGAAAAATTCAAAGGAATTAAAGTATGTAGACAAGCAAAAGGATATTGGGAAGACACCTATGATAAAAGAATTAGTCCATTAGGCAAAGAGTATTATTGGCTAACTGGTAGTTTCATCAATCAGGATAATGATAAAGAAACCGATGAGTGGGCACTTGATAATGGATTTGTTTCTGTGGTGCCTATAAGTTATGATATGACATCTTATGCAGATTTGGAAGAAATAAAAAATTGGAAATTAAATTGAATAAAAAAGAAATTTTATTAGGGTCACTTAGTGGTTTTCTTGCAAATACAGTAGGCACTATATTTTCTGTTATTATATTATTTCAAGAAATTAATATTTCAAATATTTTAAGAATTGTAAGTAATTCAATTTCTGATAACTTTATAACAAAGCTAATTAGCTTAGGCGCTGTAATGAACCTAATAGTTTTTTTTATTTTTTTGAGATATGATTATGAGGAGAGAGCACGAGGAGTTCTAGTTGCTACTTTTATCATTGCAATTTTAACCATTTATTTAAATAATTTTTAGTGAGATATTATATTATAGCTGGTGAAGCATCAGGAGACTTACATGGTTCAAATCTGATTAAAGAATTAAAAAAAATAGATAAAAATTCTGAGTTTAGATGCTGGGGAGGTGATTTAATTAAAGAACAGAGTGGTAATCTTGTTAAGCATTACAAAGATTATTCATACATGGGTTTCTTTGAAGTTTTTAAAAATATAATAAAGATTGTAAATAATATTTCACTTTGTAAAAAAGATATTTTGAACTTCAAACCAGATGCAATTATTTATGTTGACTTTCCGGGGTTTAACATGAGAATTGCAAAGTGGGCAAAATCTAAAAATTTTACAAATCACTTTTATATTTCTCCTCAAATTTGGGCATGGAAAGAAAGTAGAATCAAAATAATTAAAAAGGTGATTGATCAAATGTTTGTGATTCTTCCTTTTGAAAAAAAATATTATCAAAAACTGAATTATGAAGTTAATTATGTTGGCCATCCGTTACTTGATGTATTAAAAAATAAAGGTAAATTAAATGATAAAAGAGAAAAGCTAATCGCACTGCTACCTGGGAGTAGAGACCAAGAAATAAGTAAAATATTACCGCTTATGCTGAGCGTTACCCAAGAATTTAAAGATTATAGATTCGTAATTTGTGGTGCTCCATCCAAAACAAAATTGTTTTACGAAGATTATATCAAAAGGACCAATAGTGATAATATTGAAATTGTCCAAAATCAAACTTATGAGGTTTTGAAAAAGTCATGTGCAGCTCTTGTTACATCTGGAACTGCCACATTGGAAGCTGCATTATTTAAAACTCCCCAAGTTGTTTGTTATAAATCAAGCTGGATTTCATTTCAAATTGGAAAAATTTTACTTAAGAATTTAAAATTTATTTCACTTGTTAATCTAATTTTAGATAAGACAGCCGTAACCGAATTAATTCAAGGACAACTAAATAAAAGGAATATCACTAAAGAACTTAAATATATTATCAGTGAAGAGGGTAAAAAAGAGGTGNTAGATTTTTATAATGACTTAGAAAAATTATTGAGTAAAGACGGTGCAAGTAAAGAAACTGCTAGTAAAATAGTCAATTATCATTTAGAGCCAAACTCATAAACAAATGATTCAAAAAACTTATTAAAATCTTCTTGAGATTGGTATTTTTTATAATTTTCGTCAGTGAATAACTTTAAATAAACTTCAAGTTGCTTTGGAGTTTTATAGCCTCTTAATTTGTGCAGGAGATTAGATGATTTATCTAAAAATACAATTGTAGGAAAAGCTTGAATTCTGAATGCNTGACTTANTTGATGGCTACTNTTCCTNCTNTTTGCCNTNGCTGGATCATAGTTTGGATTCTCAAATGTGTAACCTTTAAAATTCACAATATCATTACCTTCTGCGTTAAATTTAACAGCATAAAAATTATCGTTAATATATTTTGCTACATCCTTATTTGCAAAGGTATTTCTATCAAGTAATTTACATGGACCACACCAGTTCGTATACATATCTATAATTATATTTCTTGGTGCAGCTTCTTGTAGGTATACAGCATCTTCAAGAGATATCCACTTTATCTCTTGAGAAAAAGAATTAGCAGAAACTATGAAAGCAAATAAAATAGTTATGTAATAATAAAATCTCATAAATAAAATTATGTTCAACAAAAATACTAAAAGATATCAGACTTTGATTTGTATAATTTTTAAAATTATTTATAGGCTATTTGATTCCATGCATTGATTTTTTGATAATTGGATGTAATAGCAGAGAAATAAATCCTAGAGCTATGGGAATAATAGTAAATATTAAAAAGAAACCAGATAAAGAGTACTCCTGGGTGATTTTATCAATATCTCCACCAANATAATGTGCTAGCTTATTTCCGATAGCAACCGCTAAATAGTATACACCAAACATGAAAGCTATCATCCTAGCAGGAATAAGTTTACTTAAATAAGACAGTCCCATGGGCGATAAACATAATTCACCAAGAGTATGAAATAGATATGCAAANACAAGCCACATCATACTTAAACTTGCACTGTCGGCGCCCGCTGGTACATTCCTAGCGCCAAAAGCTAAAAAACCAAATCCAATTCCTAAAAGTGCTAAACCTAGAAAATACTTTACTGAGGCTGGAGGATTGTAGCTGCTATCCCACCATTTTGAAAACAATGGAGCAAAAATGATAATAAAAAGTGAGTTTAAAATTGCAAACCATGTAATTGGTACTTCGGTTGATGTAGATTGAGATTCTGAATATATTTTAAAAATTATTATACCCCAAACAATGATAAAACTGAGACCAAGGACTATGTTTGAAAATAGAATTTCAGAAAATGTCTTCTTAAATAAACTAATAAGAACGTATGTAATAACTAATAATGGAACAATAGTGACTGAAATATCAACAATTTTAAAAATAAGTGCTGAATTACCCTCTAAAAATCTATCGGTAAAATCCCTTGTATATAAAGGTAAAGAACCTGCCCCTTGTTCAAACGCAGCCCAAAAGAAAACTGTAAAAAGACAAAATATTGTAAAAACAATCATCCTATCACGAACTATAGTAGTGTATCTTGGAATCCTTACTAGTAATAATGTTATAAATGAAATAAATGCTACAAGAGCAAAAAATAATGAATTCTCCATTCCAAAATATGAGAAATTAAGAATATTAATACCTCCAATTTTACTCAATGGATCGTTAATTATAAATATAAGTGCGCTTACAACAAAAATTAAAATCAATAAAATATCTAATGGTGAAAAAGGATTTAACTTTTCATTGTTTTCTTTTTTGACCTCTAATTTTTTGTCATATTTTTCTGGAACCCCACCAATTTCACCAAACAATGGTTGAGCATAATAGAACTGAATCATACCCAAAAGCATAAAAATTCCTGCTAATCCAAATCCAAATGACCAACCTACTTTCTCACCAACCCATCCGCACAGCATAATCCCCAAAAAAGCTCCAGCATTGACACCCATGTAAAATATGTTAAATGCACCATCTTTTTTATCATCTCTGCCTTCATATATTTTTGAAATAATTGANGTAATATTAGGCTTAAAAAATCCGGTNCCNATAACAAGTAATGAAATTCCAATGTATAGAAAAGTAGGAGTTTCAACAGCCATAGATGCATGACCTAATGTCATTAATAATGCACCTATAACAACCGCATTTCGATAACCAATTTTTTTATCTCCTAACCATCCACCTGCAAGAGGAGCTAAATAAGCAAACATGGCATATGTACCAAGTAATGACAATGCAGCAGATGAACTCCAACCCCAACCTGGATTATCACCAAGAATAGCCCCCGTAAGGAATATTACAAGAATAGCTCTCATTCCATAATATGAGAATCTTTCCCACATTTCGGTAAAAAATAACACAAATAGTGCAGCAGGATGACCTATTACGGTTTTACTAAAAAATTTATCGGTATTACTCATTATTCAANATCAATTTCTTCAGCACCATGAGTAAGTCGTTTAAGTGGTTTTAAAAGNAGTAATACTAATATTCCAAACAGAGTACAGAAAATAGCAATCCCTGTGAAAACTTGAAATTCACCAGCACCCTCAGAGAGTTGTCCTACAAATCCAGCAACCTTATTTCCTAGACCTGTCGCTGCAAAATAAGCACCCATCATAAAAGCAGCATATTTAACCGGTGCTAATTTTGTAATAAATGATAAAGCCACCGGAGAGGCACATAACTCACCAATCGTGTGAAAAAGATATGCTAAGACTAACCATATCATAGCAGATTTTTGAACGATTTCATCTCCCTCCATCACAACTTCAGTTGATGCTTTTGTCATAAAGAAAAAACCAAAAGCCATAATGATTAATCCTATAGCCATTTTAAATAATGAAGAAGACTCTTTGCCTTTTTTAGCCCATTGAGTCCAAAAATAAGCAACCGCAGTTGCAAATATTATTATGAAGAATGCATTTATTGATTGGAAAATTGCTGCTGGTACTTCATTTCCAATAAATGGTAATGAAAATGAAAGCATCCTATCGGTTTTTTGTTCTGTATATAAACTCATCAGTCCTCCTGCTTGTTCAAAAGCACCCCAAAAAACAATTATAATCAAAAATGACAAAAACATAACTAGCATTCTGTCTTTTTCAACTTTGGTTAATGGTTTATTCATTAACTCCTTATCAGGTGATTTATCACTTCCAATAAATTCTCCAACACCTTCTAAATACTGAAGACCATAAAAATATACCAATTGACCAATTGCCATTCCAATTCCGGCTAAACCAAATCCATAATGCCATCCGTATTTAGCAGCAACAGCCCCCACTGTTAAAGCTCCAAGAAAGGCTCCTATATTTATACCCATATAAAAAATATAAAAACCTGTATCACGTTTATTATCACCTTTTTGATATAACCCCCCTACCATGGTTGAGATATTGGGTTTTAAAAATCCAACACCAACTACGATAAGAATTAGTCCTGTAAAAAACGCCCATTCAGCATCAACAGCTAGGATACCATGACCAGCACACAACAATAATCCTCCAAGCATCACAGCCTTTTTTTGACCAATAAACTTATCGGCTACCCATCCGCCAGGGATAGACATCAAGTAAACACACATTGTATAAGTACCGTAAAAAGAAAGAGTTTCAGCATTGGTCCATCCATATCCAGATTGTGGATCTCCCATAATTACAGGTGCAGCTAAAAATAATGTCAAAATAGCTCTCATACCATAGTATGAAAATCTCTCCCACATTTCTACAAAGAATAGAATGTAAAGCCCTGCTGGATGTCCAAAAATTGTTTTTTCTTGTGTTATTGGGTTGGTTGTCATAATTTATTTTTTTGAATTCACTAAAATATTATATTTTACCTAATTATGTTAATTTAATCATTAATAAATTATTGGTAATGATTTTACTTCAAGTATCTTATCTTTGATTTATATTGTAGAGAATAATGTCTAAAGAAATCAAAGGTTTTTCTAAACTAACNAAAAAAGAAAAAATTGAATGGCTGTCAAAATCATGTTTNAAAGACAGTGATTCNNCAAAAAAAATACTNACTCAATACTGGAATATTGATAGTAATCTTCAAAAATTACATGATGAGTTTTCTGAAAATACNATNTCAAACTATTATTTNCCTTTTGCAATAGCACCTAATTTTCTAATAAATAATAAAATTTACACTGTTCCGATGACTATTGAAGAGAGCTCTGTAGTTGCAGCAGCAAGTAAGGCTGCAAAATTTTGGATGAAAAATGGTGGATTCAAAGCTGAGGTTATTGATTCTGAAAAAATTGGCCAAGTACATTTTTTATATAATGGCGATAAAAAAATCCTTTTAGAATATTTTAATTTTGTAAAACCATATCTGTTTGAAAGTACTAAAGAGATAACTAAAAAGATGGAATCAAGAGGTGGAGGTATTAACAGTGTTGAATTAATCGATAAAACCTCTGAATTAGACGGATATTATCAAATCTTTGCAACATTTAATACCGTTGATGCAATGGGCGCCAACTTTATAAATTCGTGCTTAGAGCAATTTGCTGAAACTTTTTACAAATCAGTTTTAAAATTTAATCACCGTGAGTTAAAACAAAAAGATATCGAAATTATAATGAGTATTTTATCAAACTTTGTCCCAAAATGCTTAGTCACATCATCTGTAAGTTGTAGGGTTTCAGAACTTAATAAGCTTGAACCTGAAACAAAGAATTTTGCTGAAAAAATTGTCAGGGCAATTGAAATTGCAAATATCGATATTCACAGAGCAGTTACTCACAATAAAGGTATCATGAATGGTATTGATGCCGTTGCTATAGCAACTGGAAATGATTTTAGAGCAATAGAAGCTGGTGCGCATGCTTACGCCTCAGACGGAAAGTATAAAAGCTTGTCTAAAGCATATATTAATAATGAAACCTTTTATTTTGAATTAAAATTACCGCTAGCAGTTGGAACTGTAGGTGGAGTTACTAATCTGCATCCATTAGTAAAGTTAGCATTAGAGATATTAGAGAACCCAAATTCAAAAGAATTAATGAATATTATAGCTAGCGTGGGGTTAGCACAAAATTTTGGTGCTCTTAGATCTTTAGTTACTTCAGGAATTCAAAAAGGTCATATGAAAATGCACTTGACAAATTTACTTAATAAACATAACGCATCTGAAAAAGAAAAAGAGAGTGCTTTAATATATTTTAAGGATAAACCTATATCAAGCTCAAACGTAGAAAATTTTATAAAAAAAATTCGATAAATGTTATTTAAAAGTAATGGTAAAATTTTACTATGCTCAGAATATTTGGTTTTAGAGGGAGCTAAAGCAATCGCCTTACCATCAAAATTAACTCAAGACCTTCAGGTTACTAAGTGTCAAAATGAAATAATCGAATGGCAAAGCTTTGATGAAAACAATGATTTATGGTTTGAAGAAAAATTTTATTTCAATGGTAATGATCTAAAATATGATAGTAAAAAAAATAAAACCTCTGAAAAAATACTTCTTCTTTTTAAATTTTTACTAAAAACAAAAGACATAAACGATATACTGGGAAATAAATTTTTAACAAAACTTAACTTTAAAAGAGAGTGGGGTCTTGGTACATCATCAACATTTGTAAATAATCTTGCAAAATGGGCAAAAACAGACCCTTACAAGTTACTATTCTCTGCTTTCAATGGTAGTGGATATGATGTTGCATGTTGTGATGTTAACAATCCCATTTTATTTCAGAAAAAACAAAATTCTATTAGCATTGAAAATATAATTTTTAACCCACCCTTTATTGAAAATTTATATTTAGTATACTTAGAAAAAAAACAAAATACACAAACTTCGATAATAAATTATTTTAATGTAAAGTCGGATAGAAAACACTTAATTGAAAAGGTAAATTTTATTGTAGAAGAAATTATAAAGTGTAAAGATTTAAATCAATTTGAAGATCTAATCGTAGAACATGAAAATATTATTGCAAATGCAACCTCACAAGAACCCATACATCAATCAGTTTTTTCTGCCTATAGTCAGGGTAAAATAAAAAGTCTTGGTGCTTGGGGTGGAGATTTTATTCTAGTGACATCTAAAAACAATGACCTCAGTTTTTTTAAAAACAAAGGCTATAACACAATACTGAAGCTATCAGACTTGGTATATATTAACTAGTAAAAAGTACTTCTAAAATCTTCAATTTCAGCTTTATCCTTCAAAGCATCATAAGTTTTACTTCGGACGTTACTCGACCTTGTAGAATTTATCAAGTTGACCATATTTTGATAATTTTCGAGAGATGAAGCTTTTCTTCTGTCGGTTACATAGATATAAAATACTCCACTGTTTCCAATTATGGCTGATGAGGTAACATCTTTATTAATACCCATTGCATATCCAACAACCGATGGCTCATTTCCAACACCTGAAATTACTGGGTTATTAATATTTACCGATAAAGCAGTTTGCACATCTACATTATTAAGACTAGCTATTTCATCTAGGTTTGAAGATTTAATGCTACTAATAATTTTTTCAGCTTTCTTTTGATTTTTGACCTTAGGTAATGCAGTTATAGATGATTTTTCATATGACATCATACCATTATCGTTAATCGCAGTCAACATAGCTATAACATACCCACCGTTTTGAAGATTAAATCTTTTTATATCTCCTATGTCTGTGTTATCTTCATAAGCCCATCTAACAATGCTTCTTTGTTGACCTAACATTGGGATATTTTCATCTAACTCACCAATATTATTGACAGGATTAATCTTTACATCATTTTCTTTAGAATAGTCTCTAAAGTTATCTTTATTAACAGCAATCTCAAATTTGGAGGTAATATTGTAAATACTATCTCTGGTTCTCTCTGAAGGCTCAACCTTAATAGCTAAATTTCCAATTTTAACAGCCTTTTGTTTTTTACCTTGAGATAAGATTTCAATTACATGAAAACCAAAGTCAGTTTCAACAACATCAACAGCCCCTACTCTTCTTTCAAAGGAAAAATCTCTAAACTCTGGTGCAAATCCGTCAATGTAGGCAAACTCAATAACTCCATCATTTTCATTACTAACTTCATCAGATGATAAACTTAGTAAAGAGTTGAACTTACTTCTNTTTCTGTTTAGAACTCTCAAAATACTATCAGCTGTTTTTTTAGCTTCTTCCTTAGATTTAGAAACTTCGGGTCCACTTCTAAAAGAACCCAAATAAGGTATAAGAATATGTCTAACTTTTGCAGAATCTGCAATAAATTTTGAATCAATCAACTTAGTAGCTTTTACAAAACCATTCTCATTGTATGGTCCGTAAACCTCACCCAACTTGAGATCATATATTTTATCAGCTATTGAATTAGAAAGTGATGATTTAAAAACAAATGAATCAAAGAATTTAATGGCCGAATTTAAATTTAAAAATTCTTCATTATTTTTTGTGTTTTTGAACCCACTATATGTGATGTTTCTTTGAGAATCTAAATTAAACTCTTCTCTATCTTCCAAAAGTTCAATCACTGTTTGTCTTGATTCTAATTCGTCTAGTCCAGAAGGCTTTTCTTCAAACTGAACAAAAATCATATCTCTTGATGGATCTGATGAAAAATTATTTTTATTTTCATTAATGTAAGAGTTGACCTCAGATTTTGAAACTTTAATATCATTATCAGAAATGGTGCTAAATGGGATTTTAACATACTTAAAGTCTACAACATCATTTGAATTAAAATAGTCTTCTTCCCCCTCAAAAAGCGGTGTATTTATACCCGCATCTATTAGTTTGTAATATATTTCTTCAATACCAAATGAACCGATATTTTCTTCAAAATTATTCCATGATTGATAATTTACCAAAGATCCTTGCAGCTCCATTGTCTCTGGTGAAATCTCTTTTAGGTTTAATATAAATTGATTTAGCTTAGTTTCGTCAAATTCACCATTTTCATCTTGAAAATCTTCAAATGCAAGTAGATTAGTTTTGAGAAAGTCTCTCATCATTTCTCTTTCTATTTGAATGCCAATTTTTTCATACTCGGATTGTAGAACAAGCTTTTTAAGTTCTGAATTCCATACTGAATTCATTGCTTGAATTGATGATCTTGACCCTCTATTCTGTTGCTCTATATTGTCAACTTTCTGCATAAAGTCTGTTCTATCCATCTCAATACCGTTAACAACCGCAACACGGCTTTGATTAAATTCATCTGCTTTAAAAACATCGGTAACAGTACCCGATCCAGTCGAAAACACAAATGCAAACAAAGCTAATCCGATAACACTTATTAACGCTACGGGTCCAAGAGCTCTAATTTTTCCTAAAACTGCCATATTTTTCCTATAAAAGTAGTGGCCAAAAGTAGTATTTTATTATCAATTATAAAAAATAATTTTTCTGTAATAGAAATACTAACAATTATTGGTTATTTATTAATAATAAAAATCAAGCTGTTATTCTTAATCCTCTAGCGATACAAATCCGTTAACCTTTAAAAATTTAATTTTATCAAAGGTCTTATCTGAGTCAAAACCTTTTCCAAGAATATCTTTGTCTGATGAGACATATCGAAAGTCAAAATTTGTAAATAACCATTCTTCACCTTTATCATAATACAACTGATCTGTGATTAAAGTATCCTGAAGATGTGTTGAAACTACTACATTTCCTCTTAGGTCAATAAGATCAGTATTGGAATAAGAGATTGCGTAATCAGAAATAATTTTAGTCTGATTATTATTTTTATCAAATAATATAACTTCTATTCTTTCAGGAAACTCGAAGTAAGGAAAACTAGCATTACTAAAGTTTAACATTTTAGGGCTATTTAAGATACTACTAACAATTCCTGAATCAGTATGGACAGTATTGATTTCCTTTGCAGATGAAATTGGTATATCAGCAGCCCTTAAAAAAGATGTAAGATTTTTATCTCCATCACATGAAAAGAAAATTATAAGACAAAATGAAATAATATATTTCAATTTTACAAATTTGGTACTTTAACAGATCTATTTATCCAACAAGATATGTCTATAACCTCACCTTCTCTTCCAGACGAGAAAATTTCAGATTTCTGCGGCGCTTTAGCTTCGTAATTTTTTGAACTTTTGATTGCTGCACTTTTCAGGGTTCCATCAACTCTTGATGCCTTCATTGCTTCTTTAGATGCAAGCCAATATACAGCTCTTTGACTAAAGTTATCATTACCNCAGTTTTTTGCACTTGACGCATACATTTGTGCAATAGCCAAATAAGACCTTCCCATTGAAGGATTGAATCCTAAAGCCTGCATGTAATATGACCTTGCTCTTGAGAATAAACCATTTTTTCTAAAATTAGTCGCAATTCTAAATAATATTTTTGCTTTTTCATAAGAGTCTGTCTCTAATTCGATTGCTTGATTGTAAAAAACTATAGCCTCTGAAGAATTGCCTTGTTTATCTTTAATAGTACCTAGGTAATACGCTGTTGAGGCATTTGGCTCAAGTTCATTTTTTTTCTCAACAATTCTGACAAATAAAGGAGAATCATCACATGCTTTTCCGTATAATCTGTTCATTGCTCTACTCAACCATTTACCATCAGCTTGATTTGCTTCAAAATTGCTTTCGTAAAGGGGTATTAAATTTTCACAATTTCCTCTATCTCCCAAATCTTTTTCCATACCCTTGGAAATTTGATCATAGGCTTTTAAAAAGCTATTGTATGATTTTATTCTTCTCTGATCTTTCGTTGATATAGTGACTTCTTCATTTTCAGAGCCAACAAACTTGTTTACTTTATTAGTGTAGTTTTTAATCTCCTTTTCAACTTTTTCTGAAATCTCATCATATTTTGTAAATAAATCTTCTGCACTTTTTTGATTTTCATCATATAATNTGACAAGAAGTTTGAAATATGTATATAAATTCTTGGGGTTATTAAATGAATTTAAGTCCTCATTGTAAGCTCTGTCAAAATTTGCATAAATTTCTGAACTGCTAAGCCCCAATTCGTTTTTGTGATCATATTGTAATTGTGCTGATTTAGCAAGAATGTCACCAAGAGGAGTTTTGCTAGGGAAGTTTTCTCTTTTTTCTTCCCATAACTTTAGCAAGTCATTAATAAAATTTTCTTTTTCCTCAGCAGTTGAATTTTTGATTTTATGTTTTAGAATTCTCTCTCCATAAACGTAAATTGCACTGTTAAACTTAGGGCTTCTTTGTCTTAACTCCATCCAGGGCTGAAAAGCAGCATCATAGTTTTTAGCTTTTACATACTCACTGAAAATGGATAAAGCGTTTATATCTTCTTCATTTGCCTGTGAAAATGAATTAAATGAAATTGTCAACAGCAATATAAATCCAATAATTTTTTTCATGATTAATTATATTTTCTTTTAATAAACCACCTGTCATTTAAAGACAAGCTAAGCTGAATATTAACAAAGTTTTCCTCAACTAAGTTTTCATTTGTGGTACCCCTTTTTCCAAATTCAAAAGTGGTGTTTACATTTGAAAACAATCCTCCAGCTGGTATACCTAGTCCAAATGATATGCCAAATTCATCGATTGACTCGTCATTGATCACCAAACCTGTTTTTTCAGAATAAAAACCAGCTCTGTATACAACTCTATTCCAAAACTTGCTAAATGAAGCATAATCAGGAATATAAAATCCACCGAATGATATTTTAGATGAATCTTCAAATTCACTATTATCAATAGATATTAAGTCATTTGAAAATACACTGCTTCCAATAGAAGTATACTCAGCACCAACAAACCATTTTTTTTCTTTACTTATCCCTAAACCAAAACTTGTTCTAGATGGCATCGATAAATCAGTTTTATCAAGGCCAATTGATTGTAAATCAACATTGATTTCATTAACTGGAAATTCAATAAGCGTATTTGGATTAATTACAACAGATGCAAATGTTCTACTGTTTCTTGAGCTTAGATTGTAATCAGGAGAATGAGCTAGTGAAGCATGCAATTCAAGATTTTCATTTAGTTTTCCTTTATAAACCAAACCAAAATTAAAATTAACACCACTCAGGTCAGAACGATTTTGCTCTCTAGCATGATAATCGAGAGGTAAGGANTCATCATCATATAAATATTCAAGGGCAGAATTTTGAATATTACCAAAATTGTATCTAGCATCTAACCCAACAGATATATTATTAGTAAGCTGATATGCAATACCTAGGAAAGTCTTATTTAATCCACCATTTCCAGAGTACTTGTATTGAAGCATATTCTCTTGGTTAGACGATTGTAATTTATAACCAACCGATGAATATGGAATAAGTCCAAACCCCAATCCAAATTTTCCCATGGGAATGTTTAAACCTAGATACTCAAAACTTGAATTCGTGGTTTCTGAATTATCAGTAGTGGTTTTTAAATTGGTTTCTGAATGACCTAATCCAACAGTAAATTTTACTAATCTCCCCTCGTTATTAAATGAAAACATATTCTTACCAGTGTAGGATGCTGGGTTTCTAAAGTTCATGTGTATGCTATCATTGTAAACTGTGAGTCCACCCATAGCTCGGTTTTCAGAAGTTCCCTTAAAATCCAGTGATCCAATTCCATAAAATGAGTATGGAGATGATGTATTGTTTTGTGAAATAACTGCTTGGTAGATTAAAAACAGTGAAAAAACTAGTGGAAATATTTTATTCAATTATTCTTTATTTAGATTTAGAATGCTATTAAGGCCGTCTAATATAAAATTTTGATTCGCAAATATGGTAATTTTTAATGTTTTTGACAAAAATTTAGCATTTCCACCAGTTAATATAACCTTGACATCATCATACTTTGAGCTGATATTGTCGATAAAACCATTTATTTCGTTGCATACACCACCTATAACTCCCGTATGAATTGAGGTTTCAGTTGAATCTCCGGGAAAACTAAATTTATTGGATATTTCTAATAACGGAAGATTAGCAGTGTAATTATTTAATGACTTGTATCTCATGTCAATGCCTGGTGATATAGACCCACCAAAAAAGTTATCATTACAGTCTATGAAATCAATTGTTATGCAAGTACCAACATCGATTATTATTTTATTTGATTTTGGATAAAGTAACGATGCAGCTGAAGCAAGTGCTAGTCTATCATTTCCAAGAGTATGAGGGGTTTTATATTCTAACTTGAAAGGATAAATAAAAGTCGAATTTAATNGTAAAACTCTAATTTTNTAACCATTAAATAAATNGACATCATTTACTGATGATACATTCGAAATTATANCATAACTAACATCGTTATATTCACCTAATACTTTATTTATNACAGAATCAATTTTAGAATTACTCNCTGAAAAAAAATATATCAAATCTGAATTTTTATAAATCCCNATTTTAAAATAATTATTACCAATGTCTAGCGCGAGGTTCATTCAATNTTCTATNTGCTCAAATTTACAAAAGCATTTTTATAAAATAATTTTGGGAATAACAAAATTGAATCTATCTTTGACGCGCTCAAAAGGTACCTTAGCTCAGTTGGTAGAGCAACGGACTGAAAATCCGTGTGTCCCTGGTTCGATTCCTGGAGGTACCACATAAAGCCCTCATTTTAATGAGGGCTTTTGTTTTATATCAATTTTTAAATTTTACTATATTTACGCAATTTCAAATAAATTATAAATGACAGATTCTGATATAAATAAATACACAATAGAATTTATGTCAACTAACTGGATAATCACTNTAGCGTNCGTTATTGCTCTGATNTTCATGGTTTTATATGTTGGTCATAAACTTCCTGCAAGCAAAAAAGAAACATATGCTAAATTTTTAGCTGCACTAATGATTGGTTTTTTTATCATAAATCACTCATTACTTTTTTTTCTAGGAAAATGGGAGATTAGCAAAGAGCTTCCAGTCCATCTTTGTTCTATCAGTGGTTTAATTTGCTGTTTCATAATGTTTATTCCAAAAAATAAAAGACAATTTCTTTTTGAATTTCTATTCTATTGTGGAATAATTGGTGGTATTCAGGCCATATTTACACCCCTACTTGACGATTATGGTGGTTATAACTTCTTTTATATTCAGTTCTTTTTTAAACATGCAATGATAATTGCATTTCCGATATATTTGAGAAATAATTTAGGGATGAAATTAACCAAATTTTCATGGCTTAAAACATATTTTGCTCTTAATGTACTTATGATTCTTCTTATTCAATTAAATAACATTTTAGGTTCAAATTATATGTATGTTAACGTACCACCAGCCGTTGATAATCCAATGGTAATTGGTGAATGGCCAACTTACTTATATTGGTGGGAGCTATTTGTATTAATTTTAATTTTATTAGTCTTTGTAATTGGAAAACCAAAAACTTTTGAAAAGGCTAATTAAAATATCAATAATACTTATTTCAATAGTTAGCTGCAAAGAAGTAGTTATTCAAGAAATAAAGGATAATTCAAGTTCAAATATTATAAATTATTCAGAGATTAACCTTGAGTCTGTTTATGAAATAAAACTTTATTCCAACATCGATGAATGGATAAACTATGTGGAGTTAAACGATTATATTAATCAACTTAATTTAAATGATTACAGCACTCTTATTGATAATAAGCAATATCTAATTAGATTTTTTAACGGTATAAAAAATACGATTCCAACAGANATTAATAAGCCCGAAATAAAATCAAGACTTACCGTCATAGAAACAGATTTTTTAAGATTTGAATCAATGCTTTCTAACTATGAATCAAANNAGGAANCAAAGATTAAAATGGTTAAAAAAATTAANAACTCTTTCTCTAACCTTAATTTTCAAATAGATAAGTTAACAGAAAAACAAGAAATTACTCCTGAATAGTAGGCTTCTGAGCATTTAAGGCATCAATACTAATTTTAGCCAAATTGAAATTTGGAGCAATAGCTAAGGCATCATTCAAAATGGAAATTGCTGCGTCAATGTTATTTTCTCTATCCTCATTAATTTTTACCAATCCTTTTAGATAAGTAAATGCAGCTTTCATCGGTACCGAATAAGGTTGCTGTGTTTCATAGTAGTTTCTAACAATTTCTCCATCGGAATTTGCAATCCCGAATGTTATATTTCTAGTAGCTCCCATTAAATCCCCAGTTCTGATCTTCATTTCTGCTAATTCATAAGCAATAAAAGGATTTGGCTTTCTTTTAAATAATTCTTCATAATGAATTAAAGCTTGGTCAATATCGTTAATGGCTTTAAGAGAAAAAGCTTTAACCTGTACTGCTAAATCTGAATCTGATTCATTCTTTTCGATTCCAATTGTATTTAAAGCTTCAACATGTCTACCTTCATTCATGTAAAGTGTAGCTAAAGTATCTTTTCTAGCCTGACTTGGCTCAAGAACATTTAAGTGTGTCAAAGCATTTATAACACCTTGAATATCTGCTTGAGATTGCATTTGTTTATAATATTTTTTGTAATGTGCTGTAAGCTCTTGGTTTGATTGTGCTGATGAGCTCATTGTTATAAACAGAACCATTAGTGTGACTATCCTCTTCATAATATTTTTTTTTGCGAAGCTAACTATTTTTTTTTAAAATGCTACCTGAACCAAAAAAGCTGCAGACAAAAATTGATTATCATCTAGTCCGTTGGAATTTTCGTAGCTAGTTCTAAAAGCACTTGCTTGTATTTTTAGATTATTACCAGCTAAATATTTTGATATCCCTACACCCATATTAGAAGTTTTCCTCAAAATAGAATTTTCAAAAAGATCAAACTCTGGATTTAAGCTTTCATACATAAAATCAATACTAATTCCATTTTTTGTAAAATATCCAAATTGAATTCCTTGACTGTCCCCAATTATTAAATATTCGCTGATTTGTTGTGGCTCCAAAAGGTTAAACGCATTTGGATCGGTGTATATTTGATTTAATCCTGAAGCAAAAGAATCAGCATATTCCAGCAAAATAGAAAAACCTTTATACTTTAAATTTAAGTCGATAAATAATTGTGAATAATCAGGAAATAACTCATTTCCAGAGTTATCATATAGTATGAAATCACCATGACCATCACCCACCTGATTACTGGCGCCAATATTTTTAGAATATGCTAGCCCTAACTGAACCTTAGCTTTTTGCTCTTGAATCAAGTCGACACTGGAAAGTCTATTACCTTCTGAGAAGTCTCCAAATGGAAGAATATTTATTCTAGAACCAAACTTTAACCCACCTTTATCTGAATCTCGTGAGTCAGCACCAAAAGAGTTTTTTCCATCTCCTGAGGTAATCGCAAAAGTGGGTTTAAAAACTATTGATTTCCCAAAACTTGTTTCAAAAAACAACCCGAACTCTTCTCCGTTTTCAGTGTATGTACGACTTATCAAACCTCTATCGGTAAATCTAAGCTGATCCTCATTGTGAACCATTTCTAGGTTATTATGACTTACCTGCATTTGACCAAAATATAAACTTGTTTTGTCATTAAAATGATAACCAATAAAGGCTTCGACAAGAGGATTATTAGAGCTGTAATCCATCTGAATTGTGAAACTTAACTTCTCTTCTTTTGCATATCCAGTAAAAAATAAATTTGAGTTTTGACTTTTAAATTGTCTGTAAACATTAGAAAATTCTCCATCGGATGTATAGATTTTTTCATCATTGTAAATATATGTTGGTTTTATAAATCCGAATATATTAAACTCATAATCACCTTCATTGAAAGAAAACGAAATTCCATCTCCAAGGCTAAAACTAGCGCTATTTCTTTCGGAGTCTTGGGAGAAGGCATAAGAAATTGATAGTAAAAATAAAGTTGTAATGATTAATTTTTTCATATTCTAGTTATTAAGATTTTTTATTCTATAAATTGGTAATTGACTATTTAGCGAGGTATTGATTATTCCAAAACTTACATAACTATTTGGAGCCTCGGGTTCTAATAATTCTGCGATTAAATTCGATCTCTTTTGATTCATACTGATTAATATATCTCCTTTTGAAAATCCATTATCATTATACTCAATAGACGTGACAACTTTTTGCATTCTCATCTTTTCATAAACTTTAAAATTGTCGTTAAATTCAATAACTCTATAACCCCCTGAATATATCACGGTGTCTTTTTGTAACTCAACATAATCAATTCCTACATCTTTTAATTTTTCGATAAATCCAAAATTATTTTGTTTGATTATATAAGCTAATGGCCTATCCCTTTTGGAAATTGCATAAGAATCTTTTGAACTATGCATCGTAGTTTCGAAATCAATCATCTCATTGGATCCAATATCAATTGCTTTAATCACATCAGTATAGATAGATCTTTGGTGTTCTAAAACAATAACATTTGAGTAAGTATTTGCTTTGGCAATTTCATCAAAAATAAATATTGAATTCTCATATGCAGTTTTCAAAAATGAGAAACCAACAGAGAGACCAGAGTTTATCCTTCTTTTAAAAGAAGTTTTTCCTATTCCAACTCCTCTTATTTCAAAAAGGGTTGCAATTGCGTTATTAAGAGCATAAAAATTTGAACTTGATCTTGCAGTATTTGAACCTGTACTAAAGTGAATTTCACCTTTATATTTTTCTGACTTAATATAATGCCTATGTCTAAGATTTAACTTATCAAGAGATTTTTTTGCATTTTTAACAAATAAGGTGTCAATTATAGTCCTAATATTTTCAGGCACATTTAAGTTGCCTGTATGCAAAAACATTACATCATAAGGGTTTGCTATTCCAAAAGAACTTAATTGTGCAAAGTCTTTTCTAAATGGTCTATATTCATGAAAATCAAGTGCAACGTGAGGGTCAAAATCAGCAAAAGCCAATTTAGAAGCTTTTGTTTCTGGTGCCATCATTTTAGTATGATCTCTGTTTAAATCTAAACCATTTGCAGCGTACCGATCGTTTTTTAAAAACCCATCAATATTTGCCATCGGGAGAATCGCCAATTCGATTTTATTTAGCAAATAATTATAATCCGAATCTTCTAAAATGAGGTGAATTAAATACAATAAAGATTCTGTACTTGCAGGTTCATTTCCATGTAAACCACCTTGCATCCAAACCTTTAGTTTTTTTTCATCATTATGATTTTTCTTTTTGATGTAGATAATTGGGATTTTTTTTCCTTTTTGAGACTCTCCTATAAAATTTGATGAAACAGATTCAGGATACTTTTTAACTTTTTCGTCAATAAAGTCTATCAACTCTTCATAGTTTGTAAAACCCTTCTTCTTTTTTAATGCTGGTGTGATATTTTCAAGATCATTAAGTTCACTAAAAAATTTATTGGTTATTTTTTTTGGCTCTTGATTTAGCTGTGCATTGGTTGCAAAAAAATTAAAGATGAATATGTAGAAAATTATTTTTTTTAGCATAATTTATTAAAAAGAAATAGTTGTAATCAATCTGAATAATAATTCATCCTTGAATACAATATCGGTACTTAAATCGTTATCATGATTTATCCCAAGACTACCGTCGACATATGTTATAGAGCCTTGTACTTTAAAACCATAATTTCTTCTACTTAATTTAGTTATTCCTAATGTATAGTAATTTGGCCTGTTATAAAAAGTGGCATTATTTAGAAATGAATTTTGATCTGCAGTCAAGTGAGTATACCTTCCATCAATTGAAAAATTATTTTTAAATAAATAACCTAACTGAAAGTTGTAAGCCTTACCTAACATCATTCTACCTTTTACATATGCATCAACATTTTGAATATCATTAACCAAAAATGTTGTTGAAATTGAACCATCATTTCTTACCCTTTGTGTAATATCATCAGGAACAATAGCTGATGACTTTACAAATTCACCTAGAGCTGAAAAACCTCTGTATTTGAAAAGAAAATCTAAACCATACTTAAAGTAATCCGGTAAACTCTCTTCGTCATTACTGTTCAAATAAACAAGTCTACCACTGTATCTTCCTCTTCTACTACTCATCCCTGAATTATGACTGTAATGAACACCCACAACAAGTTTAGGCACCTGTTCTCTCATAACATCTATTTGTCTAAACTGACCTATATTGGTAAATAAACCAAATGGTAAATAATCAATTCTTCCTCCGACCTTTAGCCCACCTTTATCATTACCCATTATATTTTTTCCATCACCGTTAGATAATACTAAATAAGGTCGTAAAAATGAGCCTCTTCCAGACTTTATTCTTCCTGTAACAAAAATTCCAAACTCGCGAATTGATGCAAATGCAGAAGTTAATCTACTTCTTTCAACCAATTGTAAAGAATTAGAACTCATCCATAACTCACGATTGTCTGCATAGGTGGTTCTTTGACCAAATTTTACTGAAAATGAATTATTAGGTGCGTAATCAATGTATGCATCCATCAAGGGATTTTCATCAGCATCACCAGCTTCCGAAACTCCACTCAAATCAACTTGTAGTCTGTATTTAAATCTGGGATCTTTTGTTTGTCCATCAACTCTTAGCCTAAGCCTTCTCATTCTATATCTAGAAATTCTCTCATTACCTTCTGTCTGTTTGAATTCAGACATTGGTTGAGCATATCCTGTAAGTCTTATACTTTCACCTGATTCACCGACAAATCTTAATCCATCTCCAAATTTATAAGACTGCATTTCTAATCCCTGAGAATAAGATAGATTAACAATTAGAAAAGCAATAAAAAAATAAAATAATCGCATAAACTTATTTAATTAAAATTTGTTCCGTCAATCTTTGTGCCGGGCGAGTAAAAAGCACCTTGGGCTTCACCAATTCCTGCATGTTGATAGAAAAGAATACCATCATCACCAGGTTCCAAATTTAGATCAGGATATCGGGTGTAAGATTCATCAGGGTTATTTGATAACGGTTCTATATCAAATGTTAAAACTATCTCTCCATTTGTATTATAGACTGTAACAAAATCCCCTGCATTATTCATATTTAATATTCCAGCAGAAGCAGTCTGAACAATAGCATTACCAAAGACTCCAGTTGGATTACCTCCCCCAAATAATACCAACACACCACCAGATGGAAGAATAGTACCTTGAGGAAAAACATGTCTTTCCTGGGCATTATCATGTACTGTATAGCCTGAAAGATCCAGTGTACCTCCAAGATTTACAAACTCTATAAATTCATCTTCTTGAGCTTCTCTGGTTCCATCTCCATTAGCATCTCCAGCAATTCCTGAAGGTGGATCATAAAGTACCTCATTAATAATTAATAGTGGCTGTGAACATCCGTTATATTCAGGTATGCCAGCTTCATTCGGACAATCATCATCACTATCATTGATACCATCCCCATCAGAATCAGNATCATCATCAAGAATNGAAATTGTTAATGATGAAGTCATTACAATTATTTCACTCTGTGAATCAATTGTAATAATAATTGTTTCGATATCCTCGATATCATTATCCTGCATTGAGCTTATAGATAATGAGCCTGAAATATTTCCAGACGGAATTATCAAAGCTGATTCGGAACTAATGTAATCTTCTCCGAATATTGCTGTTCCAGAAAATGTCACAGGAATTATGATTTCTTGATTTGACTCCGAATTTAATGTTGCTGTTATTGTTGTTAGCCCTTGGTCTTCACTGATTTCACCTGAAGATGCTGTTAATGAAACTGCGGGTGAAATATCATCGGTATCACAAGAGCTGAAAATAAATAAAAGGGCTAATAAAAATACTATTCTAATTTTCATAGACTAAAACGTTATATTTAATAATTCCTAAACATAGAAAAAATAAATGAATTGTTATTTTTTTATTCATATAAATTTCATTTATTTATGACAATAATGCGTTGAAATCTTATGAAAATAATTTTAAGAAAATTTGCTTTAATTTATATACTTTTCATACTATCATGTGATCCCGCTGGTTCAAGTTTTTCACCAAACCCAGATCCGATAATTCCTGCTGAAATTAATGTCGGAACAGAAATGTTCNTTTTTTCTATGAATGATATTGATTTCGAGGTTTTTTATCATGTGCCAGCGACATATAATGCTTCATCTAAAGTTGTTTTTGCATTACATGGGGGAAGTAGAGACGCCGAAGGGGTTAGAAATAATATGATTCAAAAGTCAAATGAATATAATTTTATTCTTATCGCTCCAAAATTTTCATCTTCAAATTTTTCTCTTGGTGATGGATATAATTTAGGAAATGTGTATGTTGACGGAGATAATCCCACTAGCAATACTTTAAATAACGAAAATGAATGGTCTTTTTCAATTATTGAACCATTATTTGACTCTGTAAAAAGCTCTCTATCTTTAGAAAATGATAAATATAATATGTTTGGTTTTTCAGCTGGCGCACAATTTGTTCACAGATTTATCCAATTCAAACCGAATGCAAGATTTGATAAGGTAGTTGCTGGGGCAGCTGGATGGTATACTGTTCCCGATAATACTATTCCTTTTCCATATGGTCACGAAAATAGTATTTTGAATTCCACCAACCTTGATAATTTACTATCGAGTGATTTATATATACAAGTTGGGGCTTTGGACAATAACCCAAATTCTGCCGGTTTAAGACATAATGAATATGCAGATGCACAAGGATTGAATAGAGTAACAAGGGCAGTTCATTTTTTTGAAACTGGGCAAAATATCTCAGAGTCAAATAACTATGATTTCAATTGGTCATTACATATAATTCAGGGAGCTGGACACAACCTAATACCAAATGCAGATAATGCGTGCAATCTAATGTTCAATTAAGATGAGATTAAATAAAAATATTATTGGGTTAATTTTGGGTCCATTACTTTTTTCAGTAATACTGATTTTTGTAGAGGCAGATGGGTTAAGTTTTGAAGCAAAATGTATACTTGCCTCTACAGCGTGGATGGCTGTCTGGTGGGTAACAGAATGTGTTCCAATTTCCGTAACAGCATTACTTCCAATTGTTCTTTTTCCGATTACTGGCGGCATGGATCTATCAACAACTACTGCTGCTTATGGCCATAAATTGGTATTCCTTTTTGTTGGTGGTTTTTTAATAGCACTTGCAATTGAAAAATGGCACCTTCATAAAAGACTTGCACTTAATATTATCAGAGTTACAGGAAGTAATAAATCTCGAGTTATACTTGGTTTCATGTTGGCTACTGCTTTTCTATCCATGTGGATCTCTAACACGGCAACTTCAATTATGATTTTGCCGGTTGGACTAGCAATAATTTCTCAATTAAAGGATGACCCCAATACAAAAGAAAATGAAAATGAAATTTTTGGTAAATCTCTGATGATTGCAATCGCCTACAGTGCCTCTATTGGAGGAATGGCTACACTAATTGGAACACCCCCAAACATGGTTTTGGCTGGGGTTGTTGAAGAAAGTTACGGGATAAAATTGAATATGTTTGATTGGATGAAGTTTGGAGTTCCTTTATCATCATTTTTACTTATTATATGCTGGTTTTATTTAACAAAAATTGCTTTTAAATTTAAGAACGAGGAATTTTCTGCAGGGCGTGATGAAATCCTTAGACAAATAAAAAACTTAGGAAATTTTTCAAATGAAGAAATTAAGGTTTTAATCGTTTTTACACTAACAGCACTGGGCTGGATATTCCGCGGAAGTATTGAAACAATTTTTCCAATGATTGATGATACTATCATAGCTATTTTCTTTGCTGTTACTTTATTTATAATTCCCACAAAAAATAAAAAAGTTAAAAGTAAATTATTGGTCTGGGAAGATACTGTAAAATTACCCTGGGGAATACTAATTTTATTTGGGGGTGGAATGGCTATAGCTAGTGCCTTTGGAAAAAGTGGTCTAGCCTTATGGATTGCTGACTTACTTCAAAACCTTGATAATGTCTCACTATTTTTAATAATACTAATCATTGTAACATCNATAAATTTATTAACTGAGGTNACTTCAAACATGGCAACAACAGCCATGCTTCTACCTGTGCTTGTAACTATTGCATTAGCAATCGAAGTTCACCCTTACTTTTTACTAGTTAGTGCAACATTAGCAGCCTCATGTGCATTCATGCTTCCTATATCAACACCACCAAATGCTGTTGTTTTTGGGTCTGGATTTTTGAAAATTGAGGACATGTTTAAAAAGGGAATTTGGATGAATTTACTTTCGATAATAACGATAACATTAGTAGTATACTTTACCCTTCCCTACGTTTTTGAAATGACAGCAGAACTAATCCCTATTAGTTAATTTTTAGAAATCGNTAGATAACTGATTATGTTCAACCATTTCCCTAAAAAGTTTTTCCAACTTTTCGTGTTTTGAATTATCTTGAAAGTGTTCATGATATATTTTTAGTCCAAATTCAATTGCCTTTTGAGAATTTTCAGAAAAACTGGACACCCAATCATTAATTGATTTTTCAAGCTCATCATGTCTGCATATTTGGTCTACAAGACCCCAATCAAAAGCCTTATTCGTGTCAATTTTATATCCTCTAATACACCAATCTATAGTTTTCTTTAATCCAATTATATGAGAAAGAGATTCCATAACCTGCAAAGGAAAAATACCTCTTTTTACCTCAGGTAAAGAATATGAAAGATTATCACATGAAATTACATAATTACAACCAGCAACTATTAAACAACCACCAGCATATACATTTCCCTGAACTACAGCTAACTTTGGTTTGTATAGGCTATTAAATAAATTACCAATTATTATTTTTTTAGATGGCTCAGGAATTGAAGACTTGTGAGGTTCAACATTATTTTTTAAAGCCTTTAAATCAGCTCCTGCAGAAAAAGTATCACCACTAGACTTTACAATCACTAGTCTTACATTATTATTTTTTGAAATGTAATTAAAGCAAAATGCGATTTCATTAATCATTTGAGGATGTAAAGCATTTTTTTTGTTTGGCCTATTCAATGTTAGAAAAAAAACACCCACATTCTCCTCAATATTTAAAAAATGAAAATTATTTTCCCAGAAATTTGATAATTGACCGTCACTAAAATAATTCATACTGTAAAATTTACATTCTAAAGACTCCAAATGAGTCCGTACCTTTAATTATGTTGTTATATACAGCTGAAAGAGCCATTGATAAATACTTTCTAGTATCTCTTGGATCAATGACTCCATCATCCCAAACTTCAGATGTAGTGTGCCATACACTAGCTTTTTTTTCTGCTTGTTCAGCTAAATTATGTTTTTCCTCCAATAACAATTTCTCATCTATAGCTTTGTTTAATGACTCTGCAGATTTTCTTTTTACTATTTCCATAACACCTGCTAACTGATCAGCGCCCATCACTCCTGATTTTGAATTTGGATATGAAAAAAGAAATCTAGGNTTAAATGATCTTCCACACATAGCATAATTTCCAGCTCCATATGAATTACCAACTTGTAAGCTAATATGAGGGACGGTACTACCCGCAACTGCATGAATCAGTTGTGAACCTGCATTAATCATCCCGTTTTGCTCATGCTTTTTTCCAACCATAAAGCCTGTTGTATTGTGTATAAATAAAAGTGGGATATTAGATTTATTTGCAAGTTGAATGAAGTGAGTTGCTTTACGTGCAGACTCAATAAAAATAACTCCATTATTTGCTATTATTCCAATAGGATATCCATTTATTCTAGCCCAGCAACACAACATGGTTTTCCCATAATTTTCTTTAAACTCTGTATACTCAGAGCTATCTATGAACCTCATTATTAACTCGCGAATATCGAATGGCTTTTTTAAGTTTGAAGGAATTATCCCAAGAATTTCATCTTCGTTAAATCTTGGTTGTAAAGCTTGTTTTTCGAATTCAGATTTCTTCGATTTATTCTCATAAATTTTAGACACTAAATCTCTAGTTATGCTTAAAGCATGTTTTTCATCATCTGCTAAAAAATCTGAAACTCCCGAAATACTGCTGTGCATCCATGCTCCGCCCAATTCCTCATCGTTTGCATCCTCATTGGTAGCCATTTTCACAAGAGGAGGTCCAGCAAGAAAAACTTTTGCATTATTTTTTTGCATGATTGTATAATCAGACATACCTGGAACATAAGCTCCTCCCGCAGTTGCATTACCAAACACCACAGAAATTGATGGAATACCTTTCTTTGATCTCTGTGACATTTCCATAAAGAATCTACCATAATTATTAAAAACTCTATCTTGATCAGGTAGATTAGCGCCNCCACTTTCTACAAGATTGATTGTCAACAACTTATTTTCAGAGGCAATCTGTGAAAGCCTTAGGTTTTTCAAACTGGTCGCATAGTCGATTGCACCCGCTTTCCTAGTGGCTACATTAGCATTGATTAAACACAAAACCCCTGAAACATAGCCAAGGATGACAACAGTAGTACCGCCTGCACCGAAACCATTCTCATGTTTTAGACCAGCCAATGACATAAGCTCAACGAAGGGTTTATTTTTATCAAGGAGTAACTCAATTTTTTCCCTTGCGAGTAATTTATTTCTTTTTCTGGCTCTTTTAATTTTTTCCTTACTACCCTCATTTTTAGAAAGCTCAAAGTAGGCCTCTAACTCTAAAATAATTTTTTTCATTGAGGCATAATTTTCAATATACTTTGAGCCTAGCACATCAATCTTAGAGTTTATTTCTTGCATTTTATATTGGGNATAAAATCTTGAAGAAACAATTTAACAATTTTAATTTTAAGTGTAATTAATTATTTTATCAAAAATTCAAAAAAAAGAGACTTAAATTATCAAAATGTTTTTTTAGTAAATTATAAATGAATAATTCGTAATAAACTAAGACAATTTTGTAATTTGTTATTTCAAAACAAACTAAAAACATGTCAAGCAGTAACAAATATCATTTTAGATTTTATGATTGGGAGGAAAAACTTAGAGACAAACCCTTTTTAAGACAGCCCTTTGGTGACAATTGGGAAGTTTACACATGGGGAGAAGCTGGCCTGATGGCTAGAAAATTAGCTACAGGATTGAAAAGTTTAGGTTTAGAAAAAGGTAGTCATATAGGGTTAATGTCAAAAAATTGTCGTGAATGGATTATAGCAGATTTGGCGATTATAATGGCAGGTTATGTTTCAGTACCATTTTTTCCTAATCTAAAATCACATGAAATTAAAAATCTTCTTGAATTTGGTGATGTTAAAGCATTATTCATGGGTAAAGTTGAGAATTGGGATGAAATTAAAAATGGTGTAGACAATGAAATGCCTGTTATAGCTTTTCCACATTATGAGGGTAATTCAAAAATAGACAGAGGTTATCAATGGAATGATTTTATAAACCAATTTGAAGCTCAAAAAGAAAATTATCATCCAAACATAGATGATATATGGACAATTATATTTACATCTGGAACAACAGGAAATCCAAAAGGGGTTGTTTTAAATTTTGATATAAATCAAAACACAGATGTGATGTACACAGAAAGTTATAATCCATTATGTGTAGATTTTGAAGGAAATAATTCATTCTTTTCATATCTACCAATGAATCATATTGCAGAAAGGATTGCTATTGAATTTACTACATTTAAACANGGTGGNGTAATATCTTTTACTGAATCNATTGATACATTTGTAAAAAATCTTTCAGAAGTTCAACCATCTGTATTTTTTGGGGTCCCAAGAATTTATACAAAATTTCAGTTGGGTATATTATCTAAATTCAGTCAGAAAAAACTTGATTTCTTATTATCAATTCCTCTACTGTCATCTATTATCAAAAAGAAAATCCAAAAAGGACTAGGGCTATCAAAGGCAAAAGTCATTATTTCAGGTGCAGCTGCAATGCAAGTTGCTCAAAGAAATTGGTTTAGGAAAATTGGGGTTAATATCACAATTGGTTATGGTATGACCGAAAATTGTGCAATTACAACTCAACTTCCAGGATCCAATTTTAGTAAACCTGGATCGGTAGGTCAAGTTCAACCAAATGTTGAAATTAAAATTGATGAAGGATCTGAAGAAGTATTGATGAGAGGGCCATATGTAATGTTGGGTTATTATAATGATTCGGAAACCACAAATAATACTATAAAAAACGGATGGCTTCACACGGGTGATAAAGGAAAAATTGATGATGATGGACATTTATATATAACTGGAAGAGTTAAGGATACATTTAAAACCAGCAAAGGAGAATTTATTGATCCGGCAAAAATTGAGGCACTTTTTGGTGAAGTTGAATATTTTGGACAAATGTGTGTTGTAGGCTTAGGAATTCCTCAGCCGATAATGCTAGTAAATATTTCAGATATAGGNAAAAAACTTACAAAAGATGAACTTATCGAGAAGTTAGAAAATAAATTATCATCAGTTAATTCAAAGGCTTTTAATTATCTCAGAGTTTCAACCATTGTGATATGTAAAGATGAATGGACTCCTCAAAATGAAATTTTGACCCCAACAATGAAGATTAAAAGAGGTAATGTTGATAAAATGTATATGGATAAATATGATGAATGGCATCATTCTGACAAAAAAATAATTTGGGAATAAAATAAACAATGATTAAAAATTTAAATATTTTAATTTTTATTTTTTTAATCTCTACGTGTCTATATCAAAACAGAATAGTAAGTGGTACGGTAATAGATTGTAAAACAAATCTTCCAATACCTGGTGCTGAAATAATAATTAATAAAAGTCAATTAAATCAAAAACCAAAATTGACAGATTTTGATGGATATTTTGAATTAGATATCTCTGATGATACCAAAGAGATTTTTATTCATTATCCCAAATACAAAGAAATTAAAATCACTATAAGTGATTCAAAAAATTTAGGTGAAATCATTCTCTTCAAAAGAGGTTGTAAAAGCAGATAAGTATGAATTATTTTAGTAAGGAGCATGAAATGTTTAGAGAGAGTCTTAGAGATTTTTTAAACAAAGAAGTTAAAGGAAATATTGATAAATGGGAATCAGATCATAAAATCCCGAGAGATATTTGGAAAAAAATGGGCGATCAAGGTTTTCTTGGTCTTACCTATCCTGAAAAATATGGAGGTTTTGATCTTGATTTCTTTTTTGAAGTAATTCTATTTGAAGAAATGTCAAAAATGAATTCTGGTGGATTCGTCATTACACAACAAGTAGTTCAATGTATGTCATCCCCATATATTCTTAAATATGGAAGTGAAGAATTAAAGGAAAAATATTTGCCTGGGATAATTTCTGGTGATTTAATTGGATGTATAGGTATTACGGAACCTGATGCTGGCTCCGATGTAAAAAGTATTAAAACAAAGGCAGAAGATAAAGGCGACCATTATTTATTAAACGGCTCAAAAACATTTATTACAAATGGCGTGTACGGGGACTTTGTAGTGACAGTTGCCAAAACTGATTCAAATGCAGGAGCCAAAGGGATAAGTCTTATTGTAGTTGATTTAAATTCAAAAGGAATAAACAGAACAAAAATCGATAAACTTGGTTGGCATGCATCAGATACNGCTGAAATTAGCTTTGATAANGTAAAAGTACCCAAGGAAAATTTGATNGGCGAAGAAGGNAAAGGTTTTTANTATTTAATGAATGGATTACAGTTNGAAAGNTTAATTTTTGTGCCAAGTTGCGTTGGTGCAATGGAATTTGCAATCTCTGAATCTATTAAGTACATGAAACAGAGAAAATCATTTGGTCAAACGATTGATAAATTTCAAGCCCTTAGACATAAAATTGCAAGTCTTTCATCCGAAATTGAATCAGCTAAAGTATTTGGTTATTATTGTTGTGAATTATACAATAAGAATATTTATGATGTAAAACTTTGTTCGATGGCTAAACTTTTAGTGACAGAACTTCATGAAAAAGTTTCAACTGAATGCTTACAGTTTTTTGGAGGAAATGGTTTTAGTGAAGAATATCCTTTAGCTCGAATGTACAGAGATTGTAGAGTTGGAACTATAGGGGCAGGAACATCTGAAATAATGAGAGAAATCATTGCTAAAGCAGTGATAGATGACGCAGAATTCAAAGAGGTGAAATCTTAATTTTTTTTGTGTAATTTGTCAATTTGTAATTGAATTTCAGAATCTTCAATTCTGTTAAACAATAATTCTGGTTCGTTAATTTTATGATTCTCATTGATTAGAAAATCTTTCTTTTTTAAACCTTCCCATGTCCAATTAATTTCGTCTTTAAAGTTTAAAATATTTTTAATTTTCTTAGAGGTAAAAGGAATAAATGGCTCTGAAACAATAGCTAAAACTGATGAAATATGTAGGGAAATAAATATCACGGTTTTTACCCGCTCTGGATTTTCTTTTATTATTTTCCATGGTTCCTCATCAGCCAAGTATTTATTTCCTATTCTAGCGATATTCATGAACTCTGAGCATGCATCTCTGAATTTAAAATTACTCAGCGATTCTTCTACTTTGTTGATTGATTGATTAACCAAATCCAAGACATTCTTGTCTTTGTTAAGTAATTCATTATTAGCCGGAATGTAAGACTCATAATATTTTTTTGTCAGGACAACTACACGATTAATAAAATTTCCTAATATTGCTACTAACTCACCGTTATTGCGATTCTGGAAATCTTTCCACGTAAAGTCATTATCTTTATTTTCAGGGGCATTAATAGTTAAAACATATCTAAGAACATCCTGTTTTCCAGGAAAATCATTTAAAAACTCTGGTAACCAGACAGCCCAATTTTTTGAAGTTGAAATTTTAGAACCTTCAAGATTTAAAAATTCGTTTGCTGGAACATTCTTTGGAATAATAAAATCCCCGTGTGCTTTTAACATGGCAGGAAAAATAATGCAATGGAAAACTATATTGTCTTTTCCTATAAAATGGATAAGTTCAGTGTTNTCGTCCTTCCAATATTTCTCCCAATTCTGTTTATTATCAATAGCCCATTCCTTAGTTGAAGAAATATATCCAATTGGGGCGTCGAACCAAACGTATAAGACCTTTCCGTTAGAATCTTTAACGGGAACAGGAACCCCCCAGTCTAAATCTCTTGTAACAGCTCTCGGTTTTAGGCCATCATCTAACCATGATTTACATTGCCCATAAACGTTAGATTTCCACACTCCCTTATTATCCTCTAAAATCCATTTTTCTAAAAACCCCTGAAATTTATCAAGCTTCAAATACCAATGTTTAGTTGTTCTGAGAGATGGCTTATTTCCAGTAATTGAAGATCTTGGATTAATTAAATCTCTAGGATTATGACTAGTGCCACATTTTTCACACTGATCTCCATAGGATTCTTCAAATCCGCATTTAGGGCATGTTCCTATTAAAAATCTATCAGGAAGAAATTGCTCCTCCTCTTCATCATAAAATTGTTCTGAAGTTAACTCTTCAAAAGAATTATTTTCAAGCAACTTTAAAAAGAATTCAGATGCAGTATCATGATGAATTTTTGCTGAGGTTCTTGAATAGTTGTCAAAAGAAATTCCAAATTCGGAAAAAGAATTCTTTATATTTTGATGATATCTATCTACAATTTCTTGGGGAGTTTTATTTTCTTTTTTTGCTTTGATTGTTATTGGCACACCATGCTCATCACTACCGCAAATATAGACAACGTCATTCCCCATGATTCTTAAATATCTAGCATAGATATCTGCAGGCACATAAACACCAGCTAAATGACCAATATGAATTGGACCATTTGTATAGGGTAATGCTGCTGTAATAGTGTAAGTTTTACTCAAGAATATTTTTTATATTAGTAAAAGTAATCAATTATGATTATAAATATGAAGTAAAATATAACTTCTTGTTAATATATAAACAGTATTATGAAGTTGAAATCTAGTATCATTTTTTTAATACTATTAACTATTTTTTCTTTTGAATTATCATCTCAAATAACCTCAAATAATAAATTGATAAAACCTAAATATTTAACACCGGGAGATACTGTAGCTATTGTTGCTCCGTCCGGAGTTTTAAAAAACTATAACAATTACATTAGTAAAGCAAAAGAATTATTGAAAGATTGGGATTTGAATGTAGTTATAGGTGAAAACGTGTATAATGATGATGGTCATTTTGCCGGAAGCGACTCGGAAAGAATATTAGATTTCCAAACAGCATTGGATGACAATTCAATAAGCGCAATCTGGTGTGCTAGAGGTGGCTATGGGGCAATGAGGGTTATCGATAATTTAAAATTTGAAAAGTATAAGGAAAATCCAAAATGGATTATTGGATATTCTGATATTACAGCTATTCATAGTGACTTACATATTCAAAAAAGTGAGTCAATACACGGTTTAATGTGTAAGAGCTTAGAAAAATTAGATATTAATAAAGATGAGTCTGTAAAATTACTTAAGAAAACATTATTTGGAAATAGTCTTTCATATAAAATTGCAGGAAACAGTTATAACGTTGAAGGAAAAGCAAGCGGTCAACTAGTTGGTGGCAATTTAACTCTTCTACATTGTCTGCTTGGTTCGAAATCTTCAATAGATACTAAAGGAAAAATTTTATTTATAGAAGATCTCGGAGAATATCTATATCACATTGATAGAATGTTATATTCACTTAAAAGAGCAGGCTATTTTGATAATCTTAACGGATTGATTGTTGGAGATTTTACGGACCTAAGAGAAAATACCACACCATTTGGCAGAAACCTAAAAGAATTAATTCTTGACATTGTAAATGAATATAAAATTCCGGTTGTCTTTGGTTTTCCAGCAGGCCATGGAGAAAAAAATTTCCCTATGATTCTTGGTAGAGAAATAGAATTGATAGTATCAAAAGAAGGTGCGGATATAAAATTTTATGACTAGTCCTTAACTTCACTTAGTACTTGNATAGCTTTTGATATTGAATTTATCTTTTGAATTTTTACGATAAATTTTTCGCCGTCATTAAATTTCTTTTGAGAAAAAGAAATTGAATTTTGATTATTTAAAGAATATTTAAATAACCTGTCTAAATGTATCTTTTGTTCCTCTGAATCAAAATTCTTGATATATCCAATCAATATATTTTTTTTCAATACAATTTTATCAAATCCAAGTTCAGCAGAAAGCCATCTTAATTCTATAGTTTTGAGTAATTCATCTACAATATTTGTTAAAGCACCAAACCTATCAATTAGCTCAGCTTTAAATGAATCTAATTCATCCTGACATGTAATTTTATTTAGTTTGGTGTAAAGATTTAGTCTTTCCTTACTGGAATTGATAAAATCATTTGGAAACATAAGTTCAAGATCGGTTTCAAATACCATATTTACCTTTTTGGAAAATTGATTTTTTTCTAAATCAAGGTTCTTAAAATCATTCTCCTTTAACTCATTAATTGCTTCATCTAGAATTTTTTGATAAGTTTCAAAGCCCATCTCATTAATAAATCCACTTTGCTCACCACCTAGCAAATCTCCTGCGCCTCTAATTTCTAAATCTTTCATAGCAATATTAAAACCACTTCCAAGCTCAGAATAATAATCTAAAGCAGTAATTCTTTTTTTTGCTTCATCAGTCATTTTTGAATACTCAGGAGTTATTAAATAGCAAAATGCTTTTTTGTTACTTCTTCCAACTCTCCCTCTCATTTGATGTAAATCGCTAAGACCAAAATGATTAGCATTATTTATAAAAATAGTATTAGCATTAGGAACGTCTAAGCCACTTTCTATAATCGTTGTACTTACAAGAACATCAAATTCCTTATTGATGAATTTAACCATCAAAGATTCTAGTGTTTTTCCGTTTAATCTTCCGTGAGCCACAGCAATACGTGCCTCTGGAACCAAGTTTTGAATCAAATTTGAAATCTCTTCAATATTTTGAATTTTATTATTTACAAAAAAAACTTGTCCACCACGATCCATTTCATATCTAATTGATTGCGANATTAAATTTGAATCAAATCTGATNACTGATGTTTCAATTGGGTGCCTATTTGGTGGAGGAGTTGTGATTAATGATAAATCTCTTGCAGCCATTAAACTAAATTGTAGAGTTCTTGGAATTGGTGTTGCTGATAAAGTCAGGACATCAACGTTTTTTCTTATTGATTTCAATTTGTCTTTAACTGCAACACCAAATTTTTGTTCCTCATCAATAATCAACAAGCCTAAATCTTTATAATTAATCTTGTCATTTACAAGTTGATGGGTTCCGATAATAATATCAATTTTTCCATTATGTAGTTTTTCAATTATTGACGATTTCTCCTTATTAGTTTTGAACCTGTTTAGGTAATCAACTGTTACAGGAAATTGATTTAGCCTTGAAGAAAAGGTTTTATAATGTTGAAAAGCTAAAATCGTTGTCGGAACTAAAACAGCAACTTGCTTGTTGTTGTCAACAGCTTTAAAAGCAGCTCTTATAGCTAATTCAGTTTTACCAAAACCAACATCTCCACATATCAATCTATCCATTGGCTGTTCACTTTCCATATCATTTTTGATGTCTTTAGTTACTTTTAACTGATCATCAGTATCTTCATAGATAAATGATGCTTCTAACTCATTTTGCAAATAGCTGTCTCTTTCATACTTAAATCCTTTTTTTTGTTTTCTCTCAGCATACACCTTGATCAAATCATAGGCTATTTTTTTAACATTTTTCTTGGTTTTTTGTTTTAATAACGCCCATGCTTTACTTCCAAGTTTGTATAATTTAGGGGTCTTACCATCCTTACCGTTATATTTTGAAATTTTATGGATTGCATGAATACTTAAAAATAAAACATCTCTCTCTCCATATATTATTTTCATCGATTCTTGCATTTTTCCATCTACTTCAATTTTTTGTAATCCTGCATATTTTCCTATTCCATGATCTATATGTGTAACGTAATCTCCTTTACTCAAACTGTTAATTTGTTTTAATGCAATTGATAGCTTGTTTTTAAATGTTTTACGAAATCTGAACTTATGATATCTTTCAAAAATCTGGTGATCAGTGTAAAAAACCATCTTTTCGTTCATGTCAATAAAACCTGAGGAAAGGGGTAATATTACAGGATCAATAGCATCTTCATAATTTAAGTCTTCAAAAATCTGTGATAATCTTTTTTTTTGCTGACTATTTGTACAACATAGGCTTACATGATATCCTGCTAAACTTTTATTTTTTAAATCGTCAATTAGAAGATTAAAGCTTTTATTAAATGATGGTTGGGGTTGAATATTTAATTTGAAGTTTATTTTTGAGCTCATTGAATCAAATTCAACCTGCTTGAATTTTTTAAGTTGTTTTTTTACCGAATTTATATTAATAAATAGATTTTCTGGATTAACTAAATCTTCTTTGTTGAGGGAGTTGTCAAATTTTGATTTTGCATTTTCAACAATTTTTTGAATTTCAGAATTAAATAAATTGATACATTGAAGGTATATTACAGTATCATCATTTATTACATCAAAAATATTTTGAATATTTTTTGATTTTTTTGACACTTGAATATTTGAAATAATTTTAATGCTTTGATGATTTTTTTCAGACCTCTGACTTTCAATATCAAATGAGCGAATTCTGGTTATTTCATCCCCAAAAAACTCAATTCTGTATGGTGTTTGACTAGAATAAGGAAATATATCTAAAATACCACCTCTGACAGCAAATTCTCCTGGTTCAACAACAAAATCTTCTCTTCGAAAATTTAACTCAAATAGCTGTTCATTTAGTTTATCGAATGAAATATTTTGATCTACTTTCAATTTTATTGAACTTTTTATAAGTTCATTCTTATTTACTTGATTTTCTGAAATTGCTCGTAAGTGAGTTACAATAATTGAATTTTTATTTTTTGAAAAATTTAAATGCTCTATTAATTCAGTTCGCTGTAATAAATTATAGTTGTTTGGTTCTTTATCAGAATAGGGTTCTTTTGTTGTTTCAGGAAAATAAAAAATTTGTTTATCCGGGTTCAAAGTTTCAATATCATTCAAAAAATATAAAGAATCCTCCTTTGAATTAAAAATAAACAAAGTTGGTTTTGAGTGCCTTTTTATAATGGTTGAGACATAGAAAGAAAGAGAAGATCCAGTGAAACCTTTAATTTTTGTAGATTGATTTTGGGCAATAAAATCCCCAAGTCTTTTTATAAATGAAGACCCTTCAAAGTGTGAATAAAAACTTTTATTTGTCACCAAATAAATTTT
>FUFK010038028.1_pt1 | contig 55124 bp, 52 predicted proteins | sample 1021851 | NCBI WGS metagenome assembly FUFK01 (sample SAMEA51879418, study PRJEB19060) | metagenome | reverse complement strand
TCCTCCTGGTTATGATACTGAATCGGTTCTTTCATCAGGAAGTCCTGAGATTTTCCAGAGTTTCAACTTCGTTGCGTGGGATGCCCAGAAAATAAAGAAGGGCATCCAGATTTGGAAGGGACAAACTCCCCGAGGCTCTTTCACGGAGGAACCGGTTTGCATTGAATGCAATTCCAAGGCTTGCTTCCGAAAGCATCTCCAAATCGTTTGCTCCGTCTCCCACTGCGATGACTTGTTCTAATGGAATTTTTTCGCGCAGGGAAACTTCTCTGAGAAGATTGGCTTTCATTGGTCCATCGATGATATCTCCCAGAATTCGTCCGGTCAAAAATCCATCTTTGATTTCAAGAGTATTGGCCAATCCGTAATCGAGATCAAAACGTGAGCGGATATGGTCGATGACGATGCTGAATCCACCACTGACAATTCCAATCTTATAGCCCAGCATTTTCAGAATCCGGATTAATCTTCCAACCCCAGGGGTATAGGGGATGTTCAAGATCAGGCGTTGGAGGTCACTCAGCCTTACACCTTTCAGGGTTTCAACCCGTTGCAGCAAGGCTTCTCTGAAATCGATCTCTCCATTCATGGCCTTGCTGGTAATTTTTTTGACTATCTCTTCAGACCCCGCGATTCTGCTGATTTCGTCAATCATTTCACACTGGATGAAGGTTTTGTCGGCATCGAGAAAGATTAAACGCTTATTTCGCCTGAACAGATCGTCTGGCTGAAGGGCAAGGTCCAATTGATGCTGCATTCTCAGTTCCAGCAACTCACTCATCAACTTCTGACGGACGACAGGTTCGTTTGAAACCAGTTTGATTTCAAAAACCTGTACCCTCTCAGCCTCAAGAGGGCTGATGGATTTAACCTTCAGATTCTGATTGCGAAGATGCCTTAGGAGGGAATCGAGCAAACTCGGACTGATCTCTTTTCCAAGCAGGGTCAGGATGTAGGAATGTTTTGATGATGTTTCTGAAGACTCGGGAATTTTTTGGAATTCAGCTTTGACGGAATCAAGTTTTTCCAGTTCATCCTTTAAACTACCTAAATTTACTTCCTCAATTTCAATTACAAGCAGTAATGAAAAGTGACTCTGCAGAGTCAGTTGGTGCATCTGCTTCAGGGAACTTTTGGATCTTCCCAAAATCGAAAAGACTTCTTCAAGCAAAGTTTCCCGATTCTCTCCCTGCAGGTTGAGCAGGAACCTGGATGGGTTCAGGGATGAAGATTGCTCTTCTAAATTTTTTGAAACTCCGGTGATTATCTCATTCATGCCTTGGTTTATATTCTTTGTCCTTGCTTTGAGACATAATCAGAAATGGCCATTGCCAGGTGCTCNAAATTCTGTACTTCCGGTTGTACCTCAACGTTAAGCCCTTGTTCCATTGCGGCGTTTTTGGTGATTTCTCCAAGGCATGCGACTTTCAGGTTGCTTGACCAGGTTTTCCCCCATTCTTGGGGGATGATGGAGCAAAGGTTTTTTACTGCTGAAGCACTGGCAAAAACGATCCAGTCCAGTTTTTTCAAGCGAATTAATTCCAGAAGCGGAGAAAAATCCATTTGCGGCATGCGATTACAATAAACTGTTGAAGTCACAACTTCAGCATTCATTTTAATCAACTCTTCCTGAAGTATGGATCTGGGGGCTTCTGCCTGGACTAGCCAAAAACATAAACCATCAGGTTTCATTTTTTGAAATTCCTGAATCAAACCCTCGCTCTGGTATAGACCGGGGATCAAATCCGTTTCAAGTCCCTCTTGAAGAAGGGCTTCTGCAGTTGCAGGCCCGATGCAGGCAATACGGAGTGACTGAAAGATTTCATTTAAAAGGTTCAACTCTGCAAGCCTTTGGAAGGTAAAGATTACACCATTTCTGCTGGTGAAAACCAACCAATCTATTTGGTTTATATGGTTTATCTGCTGATCAAAGGAATCCCAAGAATCGGGAGGTTGAATGCTGATAAGAGGATGGATGTGTACTTGTGCTCCGAGTTGAATCAGTGATTCTGAGAGGGAATGATCAGGTCCTTCCTCTCGGGTAACCAGGATTCTCTGTCCTTTCAAGGGCAGGTCATTTTGGAATTCAGCACTCACACAAAGTAATGATTGAGAATCCTAAAATTTAGTTGCGGTAATAATGACTTTCGATTTTTGTCACTTGAAGATTGCTCGTGTCTTCTTCGATNGGAGGTGNCGTTTTTCTGACACGCATCACGATATAATAGAGGATATAGAGGATAGGACCAATTACCAAAGGAGTGTAGATCAGAAAGAATACTCGCATGAGCCAAAGCGGCATTCCGACCATCCTGGAAAAATCCTCACAAACTCCCAGAATCCAGCGGTTTTTTTCTGGCGCATCATTCAGGTTCCCATTGAACCTGCGGATCAAACCATAGGCGATCAATAAACCGAAGAGAAGAGAGGGAATGCCGATGAGGACTGCCGCAAGATTCATCTGTGATGTTAAGTTTATAAACCTTCGACGATCTGTCGGTAGGCCTTGCGGAAGCCTTTTTTCAAAAGTACGTCCATACTTACTTTAAANGTGGCTGAGCCTTCTTCAAGCATGGGCANNAAATCATGGTCATTTCCGCAAGGCGGTTGGGCAAGACGGTTTTTCAGGAATTCAACTACATGATCGTAAGTGATCAGAGTTTTTCTGATTCTCATCAAACCTGAATAAGAGTTGGGTGGTACTCAAGAAAAAGATTTATTCCTGTTGCTTCAGGTTAACATAACGCGCGTTGCCATCTGAAACGACCAGAAGTAATATTCCTTTTTCCGGGCTGCTTTCCGTCATGATTTGATTAAAATCAGAAACCGATTTAATCGGGCGACGGTTTATTTCCTGAATCACCATTCCTGCAGCCAAACCTTCTTTGGAGGCAAGCGAACCTGGTTTCACTTTCCCGATCAGTACCCCGTTAGAAGACTCAAGATTGAGTTTATTGACATCATCCTGAGTGATGTTGGTAACGCTGAAACCAAATNCNTTTTCTTTACTTTTATCCGGTTTCATAGAAACCCTGCCAAGTTCCTTTGGGCGTTCGTCGAGATTGATTTTGAAATACATTATTTTGGAATTTCTGACGACTTTCATCTCAATGTCAGAGCCTGCGCCGGCGTTGGCAATTTCATTTCGAAATTGACGGCTATTCAGAATCTCTTCACCGTTCAATTCGATGACCACGTCTCCACGCTGCAGTCCCCCACGATCGGCTGGAGTATCTCTCATAACACCTGTAATCAAACTGCCTTTGGCATTTTCAAGATTGAATGCTTGGGCGAGATCCTGAGTGACATCCTGGATGCCTACACCAAGCCANCCTCTGGANACNGTTCCTTTATTGATGAGATCATCCATGATTCTTTGGGCCATGTTGATTGGAACCGCAAAACCAATTCCCTGATAACCTCCGCTCCTCGAGTAAATAGCGGAATTCACTCCCACGATTTCTCCTCGAAGGTTTACCAACGGACCACCGCTGTTTCCCGGATTGATGGCAGCATCGGTCTGAATGAAATTCTCATATTCGTTGATGCCGACATTGGTCCGGCCTTTGGCACTGACGATCCCATAAGTCACGGTTTGAGTTAATCCGAAGGGATTACCCACNGCAATCACCGATTCTCCAACCATTAATTCTTTGGAGTTCCCAATGGTGAGGGCAGAGTATCCGTCACCTTCGATCTTGATCACGGCAATATCTGATTCCGGATCAGTACCGACGATCTTGGCTCTGACTTCTTTCCCGTCATAAAGTTTGACCAGTATTTGATCTGCTTCACCGACCACATGATGGTTGGTCAGGATGTAACCTTCTTGACTGATGATGGTTCCGGATCCCATNCCTTCCTGACGGAAGGGCTGACCGGGTTGTCTTTCCGGAGGCTTGATTCCAGGGAAAAAACGTTTGAAAAATTCTTCGTTGTAAAGATCGTATGGGTTGTTAAGGGGTTGCCCCTGGGAATCCCTGAGGATTTTTTCCACTTTGATGTGGACCACGGCTTTTTGGACATTTTGAACCAGTGCTGCACGGGTTTTTGATTCCCGGATCAACTGTTCCAAATCCTCCTTATTCTGCGAATAAAGAGGAGAAGTGGTGAAACATAACAATAGGACAGCCCAAAGACCGATCGCTGCCAAAGTTTGAATGTTTTTTATGATATTCTGAATGTTCATGGGAAGACTGGATATTGATGGTGAACGAACTCTAATCCTGTGAAAAGATTAACGCTTTTTGTAAAAACCGTCCAAAGGAAATTTCCTGGATGGAATAAATTGCTTGATTCGCTTTTTTTGCTGGACTTATCAAAGCTGAAAGTTAGATTGGAATCTCTATTTCAACACCATGATCTTCATGCTTAAAAGTGATGAGAAATGGAACANTTTCAACAACCTGTTCAGACGAAGAGGATAGATGAGCGAAATACCTGAAGACTTGCTCTACACATCAGAACACGAGTGGATTCGAGTAGATGGTAACAGAGCAGAGGTCGGAATCACCCATCACGCACAAAGCGAATTAGGTGATATAGTTTACGTCGAATTGCCTACCCTGGATGATGAGATTGATACGGGCGATGAGTTTGGTACCATCGAATCAGTCAAAGCGGTATCACCGCTTTATATGCCTGTCAGCGGGAGGGTTGTTGAAGTTAATTCTGAACTGAAGGATCATCCTGAATTGGTTAATGAAGACTGTTACGATGAGGGCTGGCTGGTTCGGATTGAAATCACCAATCCGGAGGATAAGGATGAACTCATGGACCCCGCAGCCTACAAAGAAATCCTTTGAAACTGGATGGCATTATTGTTCCACCAATCCCTTTCTTTCAATTCCAGGTTGAATCAGGGAGCAATCCCCTCAAAAATGTTTTTCCCGGCATGNCCTTGCCGATGAAGTCACTGCATTAGAAAGTATCCGTTGAGCAGTAATTCGGGNAGTCCGCAGAAAGTGTTGCTGATCACAGCAGACCAGTGGCGGGGTGACTGCTTGGGATTTGCCGGGCATCCGATGGTCCAGACACCAAACTTGGACCGTCTGGCNGCNGAAGGAGTTTTATTCAAAAAGCATTNTTGCCAGGCGGTGCCTTGTGGACCCTCGAGAGCATCCTTGTTGACAGGGATGTATTTGATGAATCACCGTTGTGTCAACAACGGAACCCCTCTCGATAAAAGGTTCACCAACCTTGCTTTAGAAAGTCGTAAGAGAGGATTCAATCCGACCCTCTTTGGTTATACGGACACCTCTATGGATCCCCGGGGATTGCATCCCAACGATCCGGATCTGAAAACCTATGAGAACATGCTTCCGGGAATGACTGCGGGACTGAAGGTCGATGATCAGCANAAAGCATGGATCGGTTGGCTGAAAAAAAAAGGGTATCCTGCNGATCTGAACNGGGAGACTGTTTTTCTTCCTGAAGGAGGAGAAGAGATCCATACCTCCGCACCCTCGTCCTATAGAAGGGAGCATAGCGACAGCGTATTTCTAACCGATACCCTGCTTGAATGGTTCAGTACTCGTGAAGAGGAGGACTGGTTTGTTCATCTTTCCTANCTGCGCCCCCATCCTCCCTGGGTCGCGCCTGAACCNTTCAATACACTTTACGATCCCCAAAAAGTTCCGCCTCCTGTTCGTGCCACAAGTCTTGAAGAAGAAGGCAGGCAACATCCAATGCTTTCCGTCCTTCATGAGATGAAGCCTAAAAACGATTTTTTTGAAAGCTCATCCGATTCTCCGGTGGCTCAAATGTCTGATCAGGAGTTTCTCCAGGCAAAGGCGACCTATTTTGGTTTGATGACTGAAATCGATGAACAGTTAGGAAGGATCTTCGATTACCTCAAAGCGACGAATCAGTATGACTCNACGCTCATCGTTTTTACCAGCGATCATGGCGAACAGTTGGGTGACCATTACCTTTTCGGTAAATTAGGCTATTTTGATGCTTCCTATCACATTCCACTCATCATTCGGGATCCAAAGAGACAATTTCAGAATGTTAAAACCTTAGAACATTTTTCAGAATCTGTGGATGTGATGCCGACCATCCTCGATTGGCTCGGATTGGAGATTCCTGATCAATGCGACGGGAGGTCNCTTCTTCCCTTTCTTGAGAATGAGGTTCCTCGAAATTGGCGGGAAGAGGTTCATTCCGAATTTGATTTTCGCTGGATTGGCTCCTATCAACCGATGATTGAAGAACGGTTTGGTCTGCTTCCGGATGAATGCAGTCTGGTGATCATCAGAGATGATGATTACAAATACGTTCACATGACAGCCTTGCCTCCCCTTTTTTTTGATTTGAAGAGGGATCCAGGAGAATTCATCAATCGAGTGCAGGATCCGGATTATCGTGAGTTGGTNCTAAAATATTCCTCGAAGATGCTTTCCTGGATGATGAATCACCGTGACCGTGTACTTGCCAATATGAATGTTGAATTTGGAGAATTGATCCATTGGCGCGGGCCAAGAAACTGATTCTTTATCACCGTTTCGAGTTTCGATTCTTTTCAAAATACATTCATCTCATTGTCAGCATTGATGCTTCTGTCGTTTTCTAAAAGNTNTTGAAATGAGACCCNGANAAATCTGTAGCTTGATGATCCAAGTAAAATNGNAGAGATCTAAAAAGTTGTTTTCAAGCCTCAAATGCCGTTATCATTCCATCGAATCCATTACTCAAATCTATAACTACTCTTAGAACTTGATGCCTGTCTCAATTACCCGGGAACCAATCGATTTAACCGCATTACGCCAACGGGCGCTTCACCCTCAGGCTGGAGCAGTNCTCATCTTCTGCGGAGATATCCGCAACCATAGTGATAACCAAAGCGTTGACAAACTGGAGTATGAGTCGCATGAATCGATGGCCTTGAACCAGATGGATCAAGTGGCAGAAGAAGCGTCCCAAAAGTGGCCCATCCATTATGTCGAAATCATCCACCGCTTAGGAATCATGGAAGTGATGGAATGTTCGATTGCGATTGCCGTTTCCACTTCTCATCGGGCAGATGCCTATGAGGCCAGTCGTTTCATCATCGACACGGTAAAACGTTCTGTTCCGATTTGGAAAAAGGAATTTTTTTCAGATGGAAAAGCTTCCTGGAGCGAAGGCTGTGAGGCAGGAAGTGTCAAAGAAAACGGGAATACGCTGACTTAAAATAAGTGTTACAGAAGGAATCCTAGCAAAGAACCCATTCCTAAAATCAGTAAATCCTTAAAGGCCTGTAAGATTTCCAAAACCATGAGTCGCATTAACGTCATCCATCCTGATGAGTCAACCCAACCCTTCATGCGGGGTATTCTAACCAATGAGTTGATGCGCAGGGGAATGAGTTTCCAAAAAGCGTTCATGATTGCGGAGGATGCCAAATCACATTTTGATGGCAAAAAAGAGATCCAATCCAAGGTCCTTTCAGACGCCATTGAGGAACTGATTAGAAAACGCTACGGGAAAAAGGAGCTTGATTCCCTGCTTCCAGAAAGGATTCAGACTGGAGAGATCAGGGTAGTTCAGGGGCAATCCTCCGTTCCTTTTTCAAAAGTNCTTCTCACGCAATCAATGACTGCGGCAGGACTGGATTTGAATCAGGCATTCCGGATCAGTCAGGAATTTGAACAACACCTTCTGACTGAAAAGGTTCATCGAATTGAAAAGAAGGACCTTTTTCAACACATCAAAAAAACCATTGAAAAACAATTCGATACCTACACTTCCGAGCTTTATGAACTGGCAAGNCGACTAGANCAATTGAAGCGGCCGGTGATTATTTACATNGGGGGTGCACCAGGTACCGGTAAATCGATGCTTGCCACTTCGTTGGCGACACGTCTCGGCATCAATAAGGTGATTAGTACGGATTCNATCCGAGAAATCATGAGGTTGGCGTTTTCCAATGACCTCCTGCCGACTCTTTTTCATTCGACTACGGAAGCCTGGAAAGGACTTCCGATGGAATTTCAATCCTCCGAGCAACTTATTGCGGGATATTGTCTGCAGGCAAACCAGGTTTCGCTGGGAGTTCGTGCGGTGGTGGAAAGAACCGTGGAGGAGGGGGAGAATCTGATCGTCGAAGGAGCACATCTGGTTCCCTTTCTCCATGAGATTGCAAAAAAAGAAATGGTGGATGCGTACCATATCCCGATCACGTTATCGATTATGAATGAGAAACATCATCGGGAACGTTTCTCTGAGAGAGGNACCAAAAATTTAAGGAAGATTGAAAACTTTTACCTCGAACGTTTCGATGGAATCAGAAGTATCCATGAATACACTCTTACCCAGTGTGAAACAGATGAAGTTGAAGTTTTTGATAATGAGGACTTGGATGAGACGTTGAATCTGATCATTCAATTCAGCATNCAAAGACTTTTCAAACAGGTAAACAGTGAGTAGTCAGTTTAAGTGTCTCTGNTAGGCTTTTNAGTTTTTTTACATTAATCAATGGGAAACCAATNCTGTTNGTTACGAAATTNGTTTCCGGCAAACTTNCATTTTTAAGGGATTAAAGGGCAATTAACTANTGGAAGTGATGCTTTGTAAGATCTTTTTAGCATTGGATCGGACCAGGGCGATATCAAGGTTGTTTTCGTCCTGAAAGTAAGTGTGTTCTTCTGGAGTAATCCCAACACGCTTCATCACTTTTTTAATGAGTAGTTTTTCTTCTTCCTCAAATACTCCATCTGCCCCTGCAACAAGTGCCATCATATCCACAAGGCCTGTTTTGGCATCATCGGTTTTAATTTCACGAATCATTTCCTCCAGTGAAGAACGACCCTGGATCAACTTCTGTTCTTCCGGAGTCACCTTTGCTGCTTTGAAAACAGCAATCAGTACTTTTTTTTCAGCAGGATGCATCTGTCCGTCTGCGTGTGCCATATGATTCATGATCGAGAGGATATCAAGGAATTCTTTTCGGTCCATGGTTCATTGAAATGGTTAGTGAAAAATCGCTTCTTTAAACTGAAGATAGAATATTCTAAAAGTTATAATTACATCTAGGTGGATGTAATCAAATTGAACTAAGTGTATAATCACAATTTTTGTGAACGTAAAGCTTAAATGCTTAGAATACGCTGAACAGTGAAATGATAAAGCAACATGGATAAAATGAATGGCGCATGATCCCCGTTACCACCAGGAATGGCCTGAGATTTCAAAATATGTTCGTTTACTTTTCAACCATCACTGTGCCAGGTGTGGAAAAGATTGCAGCAATCCCAGTAATTCGAGAGATCTGCTTCAGGTGCATCATATCGATGAGAACCCAGGGAATAATCAATTGGAAAACCTGATTCCGCTATGTTCAGTTTGTCACTTGCAGATTGAAAAAGAAGCCCGGTTGCATGCCCCTCACGCTCACATTCAACATGAACTTTTTGAGGACAGCAGTTATCTGGAGAGCATGGCAACGCTCAGGAAGGAAGCGTTTGAGCGTTACGGTCAAAAACAAAAAAACAGTATTTCAAATATGAGCGATGAGGAATACGAACAATACCTCAATCAGAAAGAATGGGAGGAATGACAATTCTTCAATCAACCTCCCANCCCTTTTTTTACCGAAAGAAAACCTTAGCGTCTTCTCCTGCCAAATCCTCCAAAGCTGCGTCCAAAGCTACGTCTTGTTGGAGTCCGCATCAAACTTCGTGANCGGGTTGGAGTCCGCCTGACAGCAGGAGCTTTTCGCTGAGAAGTTTGGCTGCGTCCAAAACCGGTTGCTGCGGCTTTCCGGTTGGCTGAACGATAGCGAGAGCTTTTGATCTGGTTCATTGATTTGGAAGAAGTAGAGCGGAACTTATTGGCAGCTACGGAACTTCCTCCCACCGACTTCGCAGCACTTGATGAGGATTGAGCACGGCTATAGGAAGAAGCCGCTGCACTTCGATTTTGCTGAACAGAATTAACCGCCATGGGTTGTGAATTGTAATAACCGAAGCCCATTCCGTAACTCGGCATGAAAAGCCAGTTGGTCATCATGGACGCGGCCATTGAAGTCAAAAAGATGCTGGAAAGACTCGGACCGGTTGAATAATAAGGNGGATATGGTGTCCCTGCTGATTGATACATTTGCGGGTTCGGTGCGGACTGCATGGTCATTTGGTCTTCAGCGCTTTTCACTGCGGATGCCGTCATGATCTCAATTGACTTGTTTTCAGCAATGTCCCGCCAGGCATTTTGATCGGAACCGTTAGGAAGGCTGCTTACTTCAGAGGGGTCAGGTACCAGGATCGAAAAAACAAGGTGATCGTTTCCGCTGCTTGACTGATTTGGAACCACCAGAATGGGGTCCGCGATTCCATCTTCGTTTAAATCGATGGTNCTGATNTCACGGATCTTGTTGGAGACTCGATTCACCAAAGTGGGAAGAAAATCTTTTTCCGAGGGGTTGCTTTGAACCGTCTCACGCATGGCTTCCGTCATCAGATCCGGGATCAGGCGTGGGTCAAGATTTTCCGTCAGATCCAGTCCCAGCCTTTCAATGGCCTGCTGGTTGAAGGAATCACTTACCCCAATCGGTACATTGGAGGAAAAATAAGGATTTTGCCGGGAGCTTTCGTCGTCTTTGAAGAAGAGCCAGTATGCACCAAAGATGATGATCACCAACAGAAGTGCATCCGTCGAGAATAGTTTTTTCATGGTTTTCTTTGACTTGGGAAGAAGAATGATTCAGATCAAATCATTTTAATGGGTGGAATCAACCTTTTCAATGGTTGGTCAAGAAGATGATTCGGAGTGTTATTCTCGTTGAGGTCCTGAAAGGGGCTCTGGTTGATAGTGGCGCAAAAGGTATTGCAGCGAAGATCCTAAAATCTGACGGCTGTAACCGGGCATAACTAAACTGGAAACCGAGCCGAGTTTGAGAGCTTCTTCGGGATTGAGAAGTTCTCTTTCATAACGTTGGGTCAGCTTTTCCAAATCCCGATCCCGTTGCGCTGTGGCTTCTGCCTGGTTTTTCCCTGAACCTATGGAATCATGATACACTTTCATGATGTTACGATATTCATCCTTATAGACATACTGCCGGCCTGCGGGCCCCATCACCGCGATTCTGGAACTCGGTAAGGCAAAGACAAAATCCGCTCCGATGTGGTAGCTATTCCAGGCGCAATAGGCTCCTCCGAAGGCATTTCGGACAATCAGGGTCAGTCTTGGGACACGAAGGTCGATGATGGAATCCAATAATTCCCGGCCGGCCTGGACAATTCCTGCCTGTTCCTGTTCGGAGCCGGGAGCATAGCCGCTGACGTCTTCCAGAAAAATAACGGGAGTGTTGTAGAGGTTACAGAAACGCATGAACTTTTTGCCCTTGCGTGACGCATCAACATCGATGTTGCCTGAGTTGAAAGCACTGTTGTTCGCAAGAAAACCTACNACCGAACCACCCATCCGACCAAATGCCGTGATCAACTGTTTTCCCCGTTCCGGTTGAAGTTCGAAATAATCTCCATAATCGACCAGTTGCTGGAGGAACAATCTCATGTCCAGGGGGGTATTGAAGCCCGAAGGAGAGTCAGCAAAGGTCTTCCGAAGCAGAATGGCTTCCTCTTCAACNTATCCNTCGAGTTCGAGTGAGGTTTCNGCAAAAGGAGCCAGTTCCCGGTTATTGTCAGGGAGATAACTCAAAAGCCTGAGGGCTGTTCGGAGAGCGCCTAATTCGTCTTCAGCGCTCAGATCAACCACTCCGCTTTGGGAGTGAACCTTGGGACCGCCCAATTCNTCCGGAGTGATGTCCTCTCCAAGNGCCTCTCGCACCACATCAGGGCCGGTCAGTCCGAAAAAGGTTTCGTTGGGCTGAATCAGGAATGAACCCTGACGCGGAAGGTAGGCACCGCCTCCGGCATTGTATCCAAACATGAGCATGATGGANGGAACCACNCCGCTGATTTTCCGCATCGCCTGAAAGGCTTCGGAATATCCGTCAAGGCCTCCGACCCCTGCAGGCACAAANGCNCCAGCGGAATCGTTCATCCCGATCAGAGGGATTCCGTGGTCCCCGGCCATCAGAATCTGCCGTGCGAGTTTNGCCCCGTTGGTGGCATCCATGGACCCGGCGCGGACGGTGAAATCATGCCCGTAAAGCGCGACATCTCTTCCCTTGATGTTCAGGATTCCTGTGACGATTCCTGCGCCGTCGAGTTGGGCTCCCCAATTCTGAAAGGTGATGTGNGGTTCATTTTCAGTCAAGACTCGGATGCGCTCCCAGACGGTCATTCTCCCCTTACCGTGCTGGACCTGAACTCTGCTTTCACCTCCNCCTTTTTTTGGAAGTTCCAGCAGTTCCCGGCCTCGGTCCACCATTTCCTGATAACGGGAAGGGACTGCTTGTTCTTGGTCTTTTACAGGTGAGGGGAGATCGTTTTCAGCAAATGGATTTTCCAGGCTGTAGTTTTTCATCGTGCCATCGCTGAAAGGGTGAGGGAAATGTTTGAAGAAGGAGAAAACCCTAGTTGAGAGCTTCCTGCCCCATCTGGTCGAAGGTTTTGTCAAGTGCAGTCGGTTTCAACTGCTCCCGTGTTCCGATGGAATCTGTCGGCCAGAGGGCCCTGGCGATTCCGTTGATGTAACGTTGTAAAAATTTCTGGGCAATAGGCAGGTCATATTTTCCGGGACTGATCCAGATGTTCAGTTTNGGACGGTTGCTGCTCAAGATAGGGATTTTGAGAGCGGCTAAATGCCGGAGGAAAAGAACCCTGCATTGCTGGCTGTTGAAACGCAAAAGAAATTCCGGAAATTGCTCGTCACCGCCGATCCTCAGTTTGGGNGGAACNTTTTTNACCGGAATGCTCTTGATATCAAAATTAATGACGAACTGTTCTCCAAGATTGTCCCGAACCACCAATGAAATCATGTTGTATCGATTCACATGGCAGATCATGAAGACTTCNCGGACGTAATGAATATTTTCAAGCACTTCCTGGGANGATGCATGCATGGAAGCAAAGGTTGANTTAATCTCCTGAGCNAGNTTGAAAAGATCCTGTCCAGTGACAGGATTGGTCGCTATTTCACTCCGGGCCTGAGCAGGAGGCTTCTCGAAGGTCGAGAGGTATTTCCCGCCAAACCCTACATATCCGCTTGAGACACATCGTGTCAAACCGTCCACAAGGGGGCCTTCGAACATCGGCAGAACCGAATCTCCACCGCCTCCGCCGGCTTCCTGTTTGGTCAACATGGAACTGAAAAGCCATTTCCCTGTTTTCGGATTGAAGACGACTTTGATCCGGTTTCTGGGGATGCTCAAACTTTTGGAAATCGGCAATGGAACCTGAAAGGGTTTTCTTTCGAAATTCCGGTCGAAGTGGTATTTGAAGATAACATTTTCCAAAGCATCGCCAGCAATAAATACTTTTGAGTCTTCGATGGCTTTTCGTACCCAACCTTCTTCGATTTTGATTTTAAACTGGCTGAAATAATCGACGATGTTTCCCTGTACGCTTTTCAGTTTTTTATGATCGTCATATATGTTCCTTGCCTGCATCTTTTCAAGTGCATTCATCGGCATTTTCTTTTTGACCTTGATCAGCACTTTTTTGTCTTCGATGGCAACCCTCTGGTTGACCACGGCAAGCATGGGACGGAGGTATTTCTGGGCATTTTCCAGGTCGAGAGACTCNGCACTGATCCTTGCCAGGTGATTGCTGATGTTGGCGACAGCATTGTCCAATCCGATTTGGCAAAGTTTACTTTCTACCCGTTTCATCGATTCCAGGAAAAGCTGNTTGAGCACTTTTTCGACCCGGTTCCCTGCNTCATCTCTTCCCTGGGAAAAACGGACCACTTCAGCACGTTCTTCAGGATCACTGAAAAAGACATTGTAATAATCAACCATCGCCCTGGAACGCCAGGTTTCGTTTTCATCAAGCCATTTGGCTTTGCCGTTGTCTCCGTAATTGATGATGTCTGAAATTCTCAGGTGTTGAGCAAAACAGAAAATGATTTGTTTCTGGGTGACACTGAGGGTGTTCAGAGAAAAATCCTTTTCCTCTTCTTCTTCCTGTTCATAACTTTCGAAACGGGCCAACATCTCNGTGAATTTGAGCCACCAGGGATCAAGAGGAAGCCCTGGATAATCGGTTTCCAGTTTAATGATGGCGTCGATCAACGGTCCATTGATCTCATCCGACAGGAAGTATCGTTGATCCGGATTCCAGAGCAACCGGGTCAGGCTGGTGGGTAGGTCATCTTCTTTGTCGATGCAGACGATCATTTCCAGCCACCAGCAATTCAGCAGGGCTTTAGGAAGATTACGGTGACTGACCTTTTCGCTTTCTCGGAGAAAGATTGGGACGGCATGCTCGAGGAATTTTTTNCGTGGAATGTGGATCTCCCCCCAATTGGGAAGGTGTCCCAACACAAAAGATTCTTTTTCGACATCTGCTCCGGAAGGAGGTGCTTCAGCAGGAGCTTCCTCCCCTTCTCCTGAATCACCGTCCGTTTCCGGTTTGGGGGGTGCTTCGATGATTTCAACGGATTGGTTCAGGGTCCATTCAGCGTCCGGGAAAACCCCGATGGACGAAATGACCTTGAAGTCCTGGGGAAGGTCAAACGGCATGGGCGGAAGGCCACACATCATCACCGCAGGATTCAACAGGAAATCATTNAGCATGTTGGAATAGGCCATGCTGCCTTCGGGAGAAACCAGGTAGGGAGTATGCTGTCCGGCTCTTTGCTTTCGCAGGATATTGGTAAAGAAATGAATTTCCGTGCTGGGGTATTTCTGGGTCAAATAGGCTTCTGCCTGCTGAATTTTCAAGTGCAGTGGAAATTCGAGATCAGCTTCAAATCCCTTGGCTTCGAAATCAGACCTTGATTCGATCAACTTCACCATATGCACCCGATACTGCGCATCCAGTTTTTCCTGCAACTGAGTGTTCAGATCTTCCGGAAATTCGAGTCCATTGGAACCAAATTTCTGCTGGAGCATCTGAACGATTTCCGGGACTTTTCCTCGGGCGGAATGAGAAAGCTGTTCCATCAGAAAGTCGAGGAATTCGAGCAGCAGTTGGTTGAGCTGGTTGTTGCTGGAAATACTTTCCAGGAAACAGGCTTTTTGTTTGTCTTCCGGGACTTTGTCCGGAGAGTAATTGTTCTGCACCGCATAACGCCAGAGGATCTGGCGTGCTCCTTCGACTCCTAGGAAAGTGGTCCTGAAATACTGCGTCAGCCAACCCAGGAGTTTGTCCTGACTGAACTGCTGAACGGAGTAAGTGAATCCTTTGGAACGGAGTTCATCCGCAGGAGTTTTCTGTAAAAATCCGAAAAACTGCCGGAGGGGCTCGATGAGCATCTCACAATCCGGGAACTCCTTCAGCGATCCCAGAATGATCGGCATGAATGCTTCGGTTTGTTTTTCTGCTTCCTGGGATTGAAGATGCTCGAGAATGAGTCTTTGTTTTTCTTTCCGGTAGCGGCTGGTAAAAATGAATTCCACCACCTTTGCTTCTTCCGGAGAGACTCCGTCCTGGAATTCTTCCAAAAGGATTCCGGTTGCGGTTTTCCTGAGTTCCGCCCGGCTTTTCGGATCCATTTTGTGCAAGAAGTAATGATCATAGAACCGTTCCAGGATATGGCAGAGTAATGCCAGGAAAAAATCGGCATCGTTCCAACAGTATCGGTACTCAGGATTGGTGTTGATGATCACCTGGGCATCCATGTCGGAATCCGGTTTGTGGCCGATTCCTCCAAGACTGCCGATCGTTGTCAATGCCTTGATGGGTTTGTATTCTGCCTTCTGGAAATGCTGAACCCGTTCTGAGTACTCCTCTTTGAGGTAGGCGTGCATTCCTTCTTCACCCTCGCAGATGGATTTTGGGACAAATCTTTCTACTCCTTCGATTCCATACAACGCATTCTTCTGGAAAACCTCGTATGAAAAAGTTTTCATCACTGGTTTCCCATCATCGTCAAACTCGCCGGTTCGAGCTTGAACTTCCACCGTAGGAGCATCCAGGGGATTGATGTCGAAGAGGAAAAAACCTTCGAACATGGTGCGGTGCATGTCTTCATCGGACAAACCAACCAGATTTCGAACTCTTTTTCGGTTGATCTGTCCCATGGCCTCAAATTCCTTTTCCGCATACTCTTTCCACTCCTTTAATTTATCTGCAGAAAAAGAATCGCGAAGAGCATCACTGAGAGAATTTTTGCTGAGGGATTGGAGGATTTTTTTCAACCCTGCATCCGCAGCATCTCCCTGAGGGTTGGATGGAACCCGGCTGTTCAGGTCGCGAATCAGGTCAAGCTGCCGTTCGTCCTGGGAACGCAAATCAGGATTGGTAACTTCCTCAGTCATAGGATGTCACAAAAAGAAAATTCATCATTGATGGCCTAAGTCGCTCTTCTGATTAAATGACTCAACTTATATTTTTAAAAAAAGAAATGGGAAAAGTCCAATTTTCCGATGTTGTTTCTCTAAAACATGAACTTCGAAAATTTCGAGAAGATCCTTAACGGCAATAGGAAAAGCGATGTGCCGGATGAAGNGGTGAACTTTGNATGATGAATTTTAAGAGGGGAAGTCAATCAACACTAACAGGAGATCGAGCTAGAAATCCTGAATGGTCTCATTGTTGGGCGAAATCACCAATGCGTCCCATTAGGCCCGCTCTTTGTTGTCCGATCAACGGTGCCAATCGCTCCAGCCTTTCTCGGACGAAGGCCCCTGACTGCTGCCTCTTNATTTTGACATTGGGGTTGGCAAGTTTAGTGGCGGAAACGATGTTTGAATCATCAACATCAGCAGGTCGGAGGATGCCGGTGATGGTGGTAATGTAGCGTACCTGGTTGCGTTGACGATAATCGACTTTCTGTCCTTTGATCATCATGTTGCCATCGGGCAGAACTTTGGTAACCCGTGCGGACATTGTTTCCAGACTGCGGAGGATGTCATTTTGTTCTCTTTCGATTTCATCCCGCATGGTAATCGCTTCAAGTAGCAGGTTGGCGCGCTGAGTATTGTTTGTGGGNGCTGCCGCTTCTNNTTCTGCTTCGGCTTTGGGTTCCGGGACATTGACCACNGAGGGAAGTTCNCTNATGGTAAACAAATCTCCTCGGAAACGAGCACGGTGATCCCTCAGGATGTTTCCAAATGAGGATTCATAACGCCACAGTGAACCTTCATAAAGGTTTCTGCTGACCGAAACCCTTTTTCGTCTCANTCTTTTTTCTGAACTCAAACGATTGTTGGTGACTTTTTTTGANTTTGATACAGCCGTCTGGTTTTGTGCTGGAGTTTGAGGCTGGTTGAAGGGCGTCCTGCAGGCTGCAGCAGCAAACAGCACAAAGAACACCAGCAGGATTTTCCCGCATGGAATCTTCCGATGCGATGACAATCCAACATTCTGATGTGTCAGCTTAGGCAAGTGTAAAGATTTTAAAAAATTTGACATCGGAATTCAGTTGACCTGGACGTGGTTTTTGTCACGGACGGTTGCATAGACCAGGATTTTGCTTTGCAGGTTCCGGACTTGAATGCGATCTCCAAGTGCCCCTTTTTGCAGAGACATTCCCGGTGCGGTCAATCTTAAATTCGGGGTTTCAAANATGATCATCAAGCGGTCACCGGACTTCACCACAGGCTGTGCGGCAACGGTGGTTTCGCGAATAACTTCGTTGGGATTGATTGCTCTGGAAGCTACTTTGCCAAGAATGTCCTGTGCATCGGTTACATACTTGGAAGGCATGCGATCCACATTACGACGGACTTTGAGAATGTCTGCTTCGCCGATGACATGATCTGCTTTGATGGTGTCCTTCGCAATGACCACATCCTTATAAAGTTTGATGTAGGTCCTGACTGGAACTTTCCGCATTGGTTTCCCATCAACACTGAATTCCAACTCATAAGTCTGGTATCCGCCTTCCTTGAGGTGACGTCCTTTTTTGAGGATTCGGTAACTGACTTCCCCGCGTGGAAGAAATACATCACGGGTTTTCGCAAGAATCCTNGGTTTGATATCCATTCCGGAATAGGCTTCCTGGATATGATTCAAAACGGACTGGTCGATATCCTTGCCAGGAATCTTGAGTGCTGCTCGCTGAACGCGTGTGTTTTGGCTGGCAGGAAAGACAATCTTTGCTGTGTCGATTTTTGCCGATCTGATCCGGGAAAGCATGATCGAACGGGAAACGCTCAGGTCCCTTCCGGGGAGAGGGGATCGACCTATTTTGATCCTCTCCAGTCTTTCGATCAGGTAAGGATCCGGTCCTTCGAGTCTGGCAATATCACCCAGGCGATAGGTCTCTTTTTCAACCACCGAAGATTCGGGAAGAAGAATCCGTATCATTTGATCTTCCTTCAGGCGGTTGTCCTGGACAGCAAGAACTTCTGAAGTTCCGAAAACTCCAATGCTGATTGCAACCAAACAGAAAATGGCTGCAACGTTTTTGAGTAATGAGAAACCGAACTGGATCGAATGTTTGTGCCCGGTTCGGTTCTGCATTTCAGGTCTTGAGTTCTCGACTGTCATCGGTTTCATTCAAAGCTCAAATTAACGGACCAGGTTGTTGGTGTTTTTGAGCATTTCGTCTGCTGATTGGATGGCCTTCGAGTTGACTTCATAAGCACGTTGNGAAGTNATCATGTTCACCATTTCTTCAACCAGGGAGACATTCGAGCGTTCCAGAAATCCTTGAGTTAAGGTTCCCATGCTGCTGGCACCTGGTGCATCTACGATGGCGTTCCCCGATGCTGGTGTTGAAACATACAGATTCTTGCCGATCGGAGTCAGCCCTGCAGGGTTCTGGAAGCGTGCAAGCTGAATGCTGCCAATCGCTTCCGGCATGGTTTCATCTCTCAGAAATACCGTAACAGTTCCGTCAAATCCGACTTCGACTTTTCGGGTGTCCTGTGGAATGTTNATTTCGGGATCGAGAAGCATACCGTCATTGGTGACCAATCGTCCCATTCCGTCGATGTTGAAATGGCCGTCTCGGGAATAGCCCACAATTCCATTCGGCTGAAGGATTTGGAAAAAACCATGTCCGTCAATGCTGAGATCCAGATCATTGCCNGTGTTTTCCAAATTCCCCTGGGTGTGGATTTTTTCCGTGCCGATGAATTTGACACCGTGACCCACATGCAAACCAACCGGGACCTGGGTNGAAACNGATGANGGAACNCCNGCCGTTCTTTCATTGTGATAGAGCAGATCCTGAAAATGGACCTTGCTTTTCTTGTAACCTGTGGTGTTGACGTTAGCCAGGTTGTTAGCGGTGGTGTCGATATTTCTTTGCTGGGCGGCCATGCCGGTGGCTGCCGTGTAGAGTGCGCGCATCATGGGCGGTCAACTCCTTTAAGGTTGGTGGTTAAGGGTTTCATGAGTTTAACTGACTCTTGAGATGGTGATCGCCTTTTCATCGAGGCTATCGAGATTTGTAATGGCCTTTTGAACCATTTCATAGGATCGGGTTGCGGTGATCATACGAGACATTTCCAATACTGTATTCACGTTGGACTGTTCCAAGATTCCCTGTCTTACAACGATTTCTCTTGAAGGNATCGGGACATCATCACTTCGGATCGGGGCATAAAAATGATTTCCAAGTTTCTGAAGTTGNTCCTGATTTCGGAACCGGACGGTTTTCAACTGATCGAGAACCGTTCCTTCGACCGCAACCTGTCCGTTTTCATCCACCTGGATCGGTCCATTGCCCTTNATCTGGATNGGTCCCTTCTTTCCTAANAGGGGAAANCCATCCTGAGTCACCATACGTCCCTGGGAATCGAGTTTAAAATTTCCAGCCCGGGTAAAGCGTTCTCCCTGGGGCGTACTGATACTGAAAAATCCTTCATTTTCCAGAGCCAGGTCGAGTTCATTTCCAGTGTCACGGAAGCGTCCTGTTGTGAAATTTTTCCCGATTTCATCCACCATCACGGCAGATTTATCCATGCCCACATACTGGTCGAGATACTCATGGGAGAGGAAGTTTTCTTCGTCTGATTGAGGAACCACCCGTTGTACAGTGGAAAGTACTTCTCTGAATGAAGGTTGATCTTCTTTGAATCCGACGGTACTGGCATTTGCCANGTTGTTGGCTACCGTTTCAATCTTTTTTTCCAGGACCCCGCCTGCCTGGACTAGGCTTGTCAATCCACTCATGAATTAATGAATTTAGGGTGTATCACTTTCAGACCTGACTCAAAGCAAGCAACATACCAAAGGTTGAAGTGATGAATGGCATTTNGGTGATGCTAATCATGCTTTTGAAACGGCAAAATATAAGGTCCATTTANNTCNANAAAGTTCAGGAAAATTTTCTGAATNGAANGNTTTCCGAAATCATTTGANATTGAAANTCNTTGGATCAATGAATCTCNAAANCTTTCCATGCAAGAAAGATTGCTTACTGATTTTGCAAAGTGGCNATTAAGGGAATNCATTGCTTAGAAGTCGTTTTTTTGGGCAGACGCACAAAAAATAGGCATATNTTTTTAAGGCAATTAAAAAATTTATTAATAAAATCAGACATATAATTATGGTTCGTTTATTGCTGATAATACTTATCCGAAAAAGAATTAAGATACATAATCAATGTCTCTAGTCTGAACTCGGAAATAAAAATTAATTTATTTCAACCCATAAGGAGTTTATGAAATCAGCGAAAGAAGTGATTGACTTTGCAAAGAAAAATAATGCTGTGATGGTCGATTTGAAATTCATTGATTTTCTCGGGACCTGGCAACATTTTGCAGTTTCTATTTCTGATCTCAGTGAAGAAATGCTGGAAGAAGGAAGGATGTTTGACGGTTCGAGTATTCGATGTTGGCAGACCATTGACAGCAGNGACATGAAAGTCATGCCCGATTTGAGTACGACCACCATGGATCCGTTTTATGCCCATCCGACCTTATCGATCATCTGCGATATCATCGATCCGATCACTGGAGAGGGTTATACCCGNGATCCCAGGAATATTGCTTCCAAAGCAGAAAAGTATTTGATCTCGACAGGGATTGCGGATACGGCATTTTTCGGTCCTGAAGCAGAGTTCTTCATGTTCGACGATGTACGTTATGCCCAGGACGCCGAGGGTGGATTTTACGCGATAGATTCTCCTGAATGTCCTTGGAATACCGGAACCGATGAGCCTGGTGGCAATAAGGCCTACAAATATGGCCACAAATTAGGATATTTCCCCACCGCACCNTTCGACCAGGACAGAGACATTCGCGCAGAGATGGTGCTGAAACTGGAGGAAATGGGGATTACGGTGGAAGCCCAGCATCATGAGGTTGCACCTGCGCAGCATGAAATCGACATCAAGTTCGACACCCTGTTGAAAACAGCAGACAATTTACAGTGGTTCAAATATGTCATCCGAAACGTTGCCCGTGATAATGGTAAAGCCGCGACATTCATGCCGAAGCCAATGTTCAATGACAACGGAAACGGAATGCACACCCACCAGTCATTGTGGAAAAACGGTCAGCCTCTTTTTGCCGGAGATCAGTATGCAGGTTTGAGTCAGGACGCTTTATATTACATTGGCGGAATCTTGAATCATGCTCCTGCTTTGGCTGCTTTCACCAACCCCCTGACTAATTCCTACAAGCGTCTGGTTCCGGGTTTTGAAGCACCGATCAACCTGGCTTATTCAAACCGAAATCGTTCTGCTACNGTNAGGATNCCAGTGGTGGATTCNCCCAAGGCACGTCGCCTGGAATANCGCTGCCCAGACNCNGGCGCCAATGTCTACATTGCTTTTGCAGCAATGCTGATGGCAGGATTGGATGGAATACAGAACAAAATTGATCCGGGTGATCCAATGGATGTGAACATCTATGACCTGCCTCCGGAAAAGCTGAACAAAATTGGTAAGATGCCAAGTTCNTTGCGTGAATCACTTGATGCTTTAGAGTCGGATAACGAATTCCTTTTGAAAGGAAACGTTTTCACTAAAGACGTCATTGAATACTGGTTGGATTACAAGATGGAAGAAGAGGTCAAAGCGATCGATTCCCGACCCCATCCCCACGAATTCAATCTGTACTTTAACTACTGATTGCGGTAGAAACGGAGGGGAAGATGCTGATTTCAGCAAATCCTTTTCCTCCGTTTACCATTGACGCTCAAAGACTGGCTTGAACGCCATCTGATCCGAGATTCTGATTTTAACTGGAAAGATCTTTTCAAAGAAGATCCACCAGTATCATTTCCCGGAATTGACCTATCTGCCCTGGAAGACCTCCTGATCAAATCTGATCAGCTTCCGGGCATCCAGGCTTCCCGTTCCAAAATACTTCCGATTTTGCTGGGTTCCGGAAATCCACTTTCCGCTTTGCAGCAACTTCACGATTTTGCTGAATCTTATGCTCTTGAGCATAACAAACCATTNGATTTTNCTTCTCCNCAGGCTCCAGAACTGCTCAGCATTTTTGGACGAAGTGACTATCTTTCCCGGAGACTGATCAGGGATCCAAAGTTCGCCTCGGAGTTTTGCTCCCTCGAAAACTGGAAGGAAGCAAGATCTTCCGAGTTGATGTTAAAGGAACTCAGGAAAAAGGTTCGCAGTGCGAATCCGGAAACTCCAGAGGGCCTGAAAAATATCCTCAGACGCTGGAAGTATCGAGAGTTCCTGAGAATCAGCATCCGTGATTTTTGCCTTCCTGAAGCTTTTGTGGAGACCCTTGAGGAATGGGCTTCTGTTGCTGAAAGCCTGCTTCAGGTTGCCCTGGAAACAATCCATGAAATACTCCAAAAAAAAGACGGGGTTCATTTCCCGGAACCTCCGTTCATGATTCTGGGAATGGGCAAACTGGGTGGAAAAGAACTGAACCATTCCTCTGATGTGGATCTTATCTTCATCCATGATGATTTGGCTCCTGTTGAACAGCAGGATCAGTCAAATCGACACCGGATCAAAGTCGCCAGGAGCCTCATTGATGTCATGAGTGATCTGACAGAGGAGGGTTTCCTGGCTAGGGTCGACATGCGGCTTCGCCCCGGAGGAGACCGTGCCCCCCTCGTCCAGTCTCTGGATGAAGTGGAGCTTTATTATTCAGCCAAAGGAGAATTGTGGGAACGGCAGGCTTTGATCAAAGGCAGAACCGTTGCTGGCTGTGAGAGGACAAAAAAATCCTTTGAATCGATGATCACTCCATTTGTTTACAGCAGACTTCTGGATGAAAGGCTTTCACGGGATATTCAGCACATGAAAGAGAGAATCGAAGAGGAACACCTTCGTGAAAATCAGTTGAATGTTAAATTGGGAGTGGGAGGAATTCGTGAGATCGAGTTTTTTGTGCAGACGTTTCAGTTGCTTTATGGCGGACGAAGAAAGTCCCTAAGGAAGACCAACACTTTGGAAGCTTTGGAGGCAATTGAGGAGGTTGATCTCATTCCTGCTTTGGATGGTGCCCACCTGAAGCGGGCCTATATTTTTCTCCGTCGCGTTGAACACCGCTTGCAGATGCGTGAGGAACAGCAAACCCATACCATTCCTTCCAATGCGGAATCCCAAAGACATCTTGCACGATGCATGGGGTATGACGACCTTGACCCGGAAAAAGCCAGGCAACAGTTTCTTTCAGAACTGAAAGATGTGATGGGGCGGGTCAGGTCGATTTTCAGTGGTCTTTTCAGCAATAAACACCTCGAAATTGAAGCCGCTCTTCGGAACAGTTTGAGGATCCAAAACCTGAGTGAAGAAGAAAAAGACACCCTGCAAAACCTCGCTCAGAGTCTGACTCCCTACCTCAATTCCCACACCGAAAAACGATTTCAACGACTGTTTGAAACGATCGGTCCGCGAATTGATCTTTATCAGCCATTGCTCGAAGGACCATCCGCAATTTCAAGACTTGCGAGGATCGGTGAAACCAGTGAGATGCTCTGGAATCACCTGCTCAATCACCTGGAACTGCTGAACCGTCTTGAGCAGAAGACCCTGGAAGTAGACCGAAAAGATGCCCAAAAACAACTCAGATCGATGCTTTCAGAAGCCGAGGGGGATGAAGAACAGCAGATCGACCGCCTCCGGCAATTCAAGCATGCCATGACCTTTCTCCTCGGGAGTGCGGAGCTTGAGGGGATTCTCAGTTATTCACGAGCCAGAAAGAATTTGACACTGGTTGCCGAAATTGTGCTTGAAGAAGCCTTTCGGATGGCGATGAAAAAACTGGATCGCCGCTTTGGAAATTCGCTCAAACAACTCGAGGATCCGCTGTGTTTTGCCATCATCGGCCTTGGAAAGCTGGGTGGACGGGAGTTGACCTATCATTCCGACCTGGATCTGATCATCGTGCATTCAGGAAAATCCAATGCTTCCCAAAACGATAGACTGCTGATCCAGGAATATGGTGTCAAATTGATCCAGCGCACCATTTTTCTGCTGACCACCATCACCCGTTCCGGGTTTGCATACACAATGGATACCCGTCTTCGTCCTTCAGGAAATGCCGGTGTGCTGGTCACCCCTTGGGAGGTCTATTTTAAATATCATCGAAATTCACAAGCCTGGGAGCATCAGGCTTTGGTGAAGGGGCGAATCGTAGCAGGTGCAACAACTCAGTTAGAGAGCGAGGGTTTGATAGAAACGATTGGNGAATTTTCAAANCCAGGCTGGTTTNAAGANGTTGAATCAGGAATCGAGNAGGCAGCTTANGANTGGGAAACCCCTANGGACCTGGCATCCCAGATTCATCATTTGAGATCTCGCAAGGAAAAAGAACTTTCTGCGGAAACCGATAAAAAACGAAACCTCAAAGAAGGACGCGGGGGGTTGCTTGATGTTGAATTCNTGACTCAGTATCTTCAGTTGGTTCATGGCCGGGACATTCCCGAGATGAGGACCACCGAGACTTTGAAAGCCCTGGAAAATGCTGGTAAGCACGGATTGTTGAATCAGGACCAAGTCAGCATCCTGTCAGAAGGTTATAGGCACCTGAGGTTAATTGAAAACGGATTGAGGCTGCTTTATGATGATTCCACAAACATGCTGGATTTTGACAGGATCGATCAGCCATTGATCCTGATGCTGCTCAAGAGACATGGATATGAAACCGAGGACCTCTTCAAGACAGTTGAAAAAACAACCTCGAGCATACGCCAAGTCTATTCTGAAATCATGGAAAGAGCTTGATCCGGGATTGTGAATTATTTGTGATGATCCCATTTCAAACCCTGGCAGGAAGCCTGNAAATTCCAGGATATCCCGAATACACCGATTCATGCTGCTCCATCTGAAGATCAAAAATTTTGCCACCATCAAGGAATTGGAAGTTGATTTCGGTTCCGGATTTTCCATCTTGACGGGTGAAACAGGGGCAGGAAAATCGATCCTCATCGACGCAATCATGTTGCTTCGGGGAGACCGGGGGCGTTCGACCCTGGTTCGTTCCGGGGAAGACCAGGCTGAGGTGGAAGCCGTGCTTTCCTTAAAAGGAACCGAAGAACCCCGCAAACTGCTTGATGAATCAGGAATTGATGCGGATGAGGATCTGATCATCCGTTGTCTGCTTTCCAGTCAGGGGCGATTACGTCGTTTTGTCAATGGAGTTTCGGTCACCGCAGATTACCTGAAAAACCTGACCAGACCGATGATCACCATCCATGGTCAGCATGAGCATCAAAGTCTTCTTCAAAGCTCATCGCATCTCGACTTTCTTGATGGATTCGGGAAGTTGTTCGAGCTTCGTCAAAAGGTAAGCAGGCATTATCAGCATTACCAGGAACTTGCAGAACTTAGAAGGAAACAAGAGCAGGATTTGAATCAGAGGTCCATGCGGATGGCGGAGTTGAANGANATGATNGAAGAACTCCAGGAATTGGCCCTTGAACCTGGTGAAGAAGAGCATTTGCTTGAGGAAACCAAAAGGCTTTCTGGAGCGGAAAAACTGATCCAATTGCTTTCCGACTCGAAAAGCAGGCTGAGCGAAGATGAGTTGTCCCTGATGGAACAAATGGAAATCCTTCGAAAGAATATCCAGCAATCTTCTGAAATGGATCCGGATTGTGTCCCGTTGATGGAGGAACTCGAACAATGTTTTTTTCAACTCGAAGATTTTGGACGTTCCCTGCAAAAAAGGCAGGAAATGGTGGAAATCAATCCGGAACGGTTGAGTTTTCTAAATGACCGTCTGAATCGGGTCCAGAGGCTCCAGAGAAAATATGCTTTGGGACACTCGGATGAGCTTTGTGAACTTTTGAATTCGTCTGAAAAGGAACATACGGATTTAATCAATTTGGAAGAAAACAGTCAGTTACTGGAGGAACAATTCGAAACTGCTTTGATNGAACTGAAGCAAAGCTCCGAAGAACTTTCTGCACGAAGGCATAAAATTTCAACAGATCTTGACCGTCAGATTGTCCAACAGCTTCAACAGTTGGGTATGGAAAAAGCGAGATTCCAGACAAAATTCAAAAATCAGGATGCTGAAGATGAAAAGGAATGGAGTGAAAAGGGAATCGATCAGGTCGAGTTCATGCTTTCAGTCAATCCAGGGCAAAACCTAAAAAGTTTGATCCACATCGCCTCCGGGGGAGAACTGTCACGGACGATGTTGGCTTTGAAGACCATCTTACAAACCCACGACCCTTCCACGGTGATGATCTTCGATGAAGTCGACACCGGTATCAGTGGACGAGTTGCGGAAATGGTCGGTCAAAAGTTAAGAAATCTCGGGCAGCAGCAGCAAACTCTGTGTGTGACCCATCTTCCACAGATTGCAGCATTTTCCGACAGCCATTATGTGGTAGAAAAACAAATTGAAAAGGACGCAACTTATACAGTGGTCAGAAAGACGTCTACTTCGGAAGAAAAAGCACAGGAAATCGCACAGTTGATAGGCGGCAGAGAAATTACTGAAAAAACCTTCAGTGTGGCTTATGAAATGCTCGAGCAGGCACGGAGTGCTGCTGGCTGAGGATTTTGATTCTTCCTGTAAAGGTTGTCTAATTGGAAAGGCAGGCTTCGATGCTTTCCAACCTTTCCCGATATTCCTCTTCGGTTGAAGGTACCATTTGATTCTTGACACATTCAGGTTTTTCCAGCAACTGGCGTTGGCGGCGGTAGAAATTCAGCTGCATTTCTATCTCTGCTGGAAAAGCTTTCAGNGGTCCCGAAAGAAGTAAATCGTGGGACGCATCTTCGCGAAGGGTTTTCATCTCGGAGATGATCTGTGTTTCAAGCAAATCTGTGTCTTCGATGGACTGGAGGTCCAGTTTTCCCATTAGTTTTTTCATCGCCGAGTGCAGATCCTCAAATCTGGCAAGTATTTTTTGATGGTACTCGGATTGGCTTTCCAGTTGAAAAACAAACTTTTCTGAAACGGATCGGTTGGGGCCGTTCAAAAGATCACGNTCTGAGGCCTCGATCCAAACGGTAACATTGTCTCCTGCAAGAAGAGGAGTCATGGAAAGATCCCACTCATACAATTCACTGAAGATTTTGAAGTCCTCTTCGTAAGACTGAAGAATTTCTTTATAGGGTNNATCATTNGATTGGACCTGATAGTGAAGCACGACTTGATGCAAGGCATGGTCATCTTCAGCGAAAACCTGAATCTTCATTCTGCTTGAATCGAAAATGTATTTCAGTTGAGGCCAATTGACTTTCAGGATCGGTTTTTGGTCNGGAATCACTTTCCATGGAATTTCCCTTGATTCCCATCCCAGCTTGAGCAATCCAGAATTTTCAGGTGTCAGCCTGGCCAGGATCTGCGGTCCTCTTTCAGACCACTGAAGCGGAATTCGCCCTCTTGAATTAACAAAATAGGATTCGTCTTTTTGGAAAGGAGGATCCATCCATGACATTTCCAACTGGCTGCCTAAAGGGGTAGAGAGTTCCTCAGGCAGGGTCTCATACTGTTGCGGAGATTTTTTAAGATAGGCAGGGAAAAGGATCCGGTATGCACCCGAAGGAAGAACTTCCATTTTGGAAATAGCATTGTTTCCAGGAATAGAATCCGTTCCCAAAAAAAAGAAACCAATCAGCATCGCCTGAATTGATAATGTGAATACTGAAGCAGAAAACCAGCCAACCTTGGGAGAAACTCCTCGGATTGACTCCAGGAGTTCCTGCTGATGCTTTTTTTTGAAATACTCTTGAAACACTTTTTCCGGATCTTGGGGCTCNCCGNTGNTGCCATCCAGAAATGAACTTTGATCATTCTGATCCAGTTCGAATTGGGTTCTAAGTTTTTCAGCAATTCCGGAATGTGAGATTCCAAGTTTTTTCAGAGCATCTTCTTCATTGACCCTGAACCAAGTCCAGGCGCAGCAAAGCAAGAGGAAAAAGAAACTTAAAAATAGGAGGAGGCCCGATGAAAGGCTTTCGGGCTGAAACCAGATCAGCAGCGAGGAAAAAAGACTGCAGCCGCTCCAGGCAAGTGCTGCATGCCTGATCCGCTGCTGCAGGAGGTATTTTTGAAACCAGTTCCTATGGGAACCGGGAAGTTCGTCTAAAGTGGATGCCTGNTCAGAATTTTCCGGAGAAATTTTTGGATCATGAAGAGGATCAATTGAGGTGACTGGGATGCTCCAGCAGGTCCATAAGGTCATCTAGAACTTTTGCAAAGACATGCGTTGCATAATCCACCTTGGTTTCATTATCCAGAAATCGGTGCTCCAGCATTTCTGCAAGTTCCATCACCGCATCAGTGATTTGTTTTTCAAAGCGATAGCTGATGTCTGCACCAACTATGTTATGGAACTTCTCAATTTTTTGTTCAGTCGGGGTCATAGAATCTCCAATATTTTCATCGCTCAATCAAGTTCAGATGATTAATTTGGAACTCGGCAACAAAACAGCCGGGTTCTGATCAATCGGGAGGCTTTAAAATTGCTTTTCCGGAATGACTATTCGTTCCTTCTGATGATTTAATCGGCAGATGATGCTGAAACTTGAACCCCGATTTTCATGAAAATAATCAAAACCCTGCAGGCTCTCTTGAAACTCCTGAACCGATTCAAATTTCCAGATGCTCTGGTCCTCACGGTTTGTTTTGTGGGATTGCTAACCATTTCACCCTCCATGGCTCTGACACAGGAATACGAAACCGACAGGATTTTCATCAGACAGCAAAGTAAAAATCACTGTCTGGTCAATGTTCGGGATCAGATCCGTGAGCACAGAAAAACCCGGGATATGAGTGATGAACACAATCAACTGATCAATCGTCACGTTTGGAACCGCAACCGGACTGGACTGGAGATGAGTCAGAATCAGCAGCAGAGGTTGAATCAATTGCTCAAGGGCAATCCTGGTCCCAAATACTTAAGTGCCCGTCAACTGATGCAGAAAAGAGAAAGAATGTATGCGAAGATGAAGCAGAATTGTAAGGATCTCGCATCACAATGATCATAAAACGAGGATCATTCCAAGTTTGATCCGACTTGCCTTTCAACTCCTACCCTCTGAACATTAATCCTTTAATTTCAACATTGGTTTGCATCCTTTGCGGAGTCTTGAGGAGCAAACATGGAGTTCCAGGGATTCCCCAGGTGAGTTCACCAGGAATCCGCATTTTTACTATCGTTAAATCATGGCTTTACGTATTCCTTTAAGCTGGCTTCAGGACTATGTCGACCTGGAACAGGATCCGGTAAAACTTGCAGAAGCTTTAACCATATCCGGAATGGAGGTTGAAAGTATCGAGCATCTTGGGGACAACTGGGGTGAATTCTGCANAGTGGGAGAAGTAAAAAAGGTGGTTGCCCATCCCAACGCGGACAGTCTCAGCATTGCAACAGTCGATTATGGAACGGATCAATCTCTGGAAGTGGTTACCGGGGCCCCAAACATCCGGGAACTGGAGAAACAGTTTCCCCAAACTCCTCCTAAAATAGCCTTAGCACTTTCTGGAGCAAAACTGATCAATCCTTATCATGAAGACCATCCGCTGGTTCGCCTGAAACCATCAAAGATCCGTGGCATCGTTTCGGAAGGTATGATTTGCTCCGAATTGGAATTAGGACTGGGAGAAGCCCATGAAGGGGTTTTGTTTCTCCCGGATGATGCACCGGTTGGAGGAATGCTGAAGGATTATTTGGGAGACGCGGTTCTTGAATTTGACATCAAAGGCGGTTTTGCGCATTTGCTTTCAATTTACGGACTTGCGAGGGAAACCGCAGCCATTACCCGGATGCGGCTCAAATCTGAAAAATTGCCGGATCTTTCAAAACTCAACTTACCAAAACAACCCAGTTCTCCTNCTGAGACTTCTGAAGTGGATTTCTTGAAGTTGAGAATTGAGAATCCGGACCTTTGTCCACGATACAGTGCCCTCTTGGTTCGCGGGATCACCATCGGACCCTCTCCCTTCTGGATGCAGCAAAGGCTTCAACGGGCCGGGATGAGACCGATCAACAACATCGTTGATATTACCAATTACGTGATGCTCGAACTTGGACAGCCTCTGCATGCTTTTGACTACCAGGCGCTTTGCCAACGTGCAGCAGGAGAGACTCCAGAAATATTTGTCAGGTGTGCTGTCAATGGGGAGGTGATGACCACTCTTGATGGAGAAGAAAGGAAGTTGGACGAGCAGATGCTGATGATTACCGACGAAGCGGGTTTGATCGCCATCGCCGGGGTGATGGGAGGAGAAGAAACCGAGGTCGGCAATGAAACGAAAGATGTTTTGCTTGAATCCGCAAATTTCGATTTTCTCAACAATCGCCGAACGTCCCAATTACTCAAATTGAAAACCGAAGCCAGTGAACGTTTCGGGAAACGGTTGAATGCGGACGGAACCATGACGGCGGCGTTAAGAGCTGCAGAATTGTGTGTGTCGATTGCAGGAGGGACTTTGGAACTCCAGGCAGCAGATCTTTATCCAGGAAAGCTCGCAGATGAATCGGTGGAACTCGATTTGGAATATCTTGAAAGGGTCCTGGGAATTAAGGTGGAAAAGAACGAAGTAAACCGAATCCTTGAGGCGCTGGAATTTACAGTCCAGAACAAAACAGACCAATTGCTTGAAGTGACGGTTCCTCATCATCGTCTTGATATCGCGATTCCCGCCGATTTAGTCGAAGAAATAGCCAGGGTCTATGGTTACAACAGGATGCCCTCAACTTTGATTCGGGATGCGCTTCCTCCCCAAAGAGAGAACTTTCAACTCCAGGGAGTGGAGGCAATTCGAGATATCCTGGTCGCCTCAGGTATGGATGAAGTCATTACTTACACCATGACCAACCCTCTTGATGAATCGAATTTAATGCTGCAGGAGGGATTTGACCAGAAGAATTATGTTCCGGTAAAAAATCCACTTTCCAATGAACGCAGCCATCTGCGGCGTAAACTCCTTCCGGGAGCATTGCATACGGCCAGGCAGAATTTGAGATTTGATGATCAGGTCCAAATCTTCGAAGCCGGCGGAGTGTTTATCCCTCAAGAAAATCAGGTCCTTCCTGATGAACCCATGGAACTGTGCTTATTGATGACGGGCAAACGAGAGATCAACAGTTGGCATCAAGCAGAGCAAGGAGATATGGATTTTTTTGACCTCAAAGGAGTCATTGAAAATCTCTTTACCTCTCTCCACATCCAGGAAGTGGAATGGAAAAAAGCACGTGAACTCCCCTACCACCCCGGGCGTTCCTCAGAAATTTTGGTCAATGGTGTTTCCATCGGGTTCATAGGTGAACTGCATCCGGATGTCCGGCGTCTGTATGAACTTCCGGACAGGCCCGTAGTATGTGCCGAACTCAAACTTTCGGAATTGCTGAATGCTTCCAGTTCCTATTATTTAATGGAAGAGATTTCCACCTATTCACCCATCTTCGAAGATCTTGCGTTTATCGTCGANCGTTCNGTAGAAGTGGAGACTTTGATCCCGTTCATTCTGAAAACCGGGAAACCGCTTTTAAAACGAGTCCAACTTTTTGATGTCTACCAGGGAAAAGGAATGGAAGTCGGGAAAAAAAGTCTTGGATTTTCCCTGACCTATCAGGCNTCTGACCGGACCCTGAATGACAAAGATGTGGAACAGGTCCGTAATCGCATCATCAAAAAGGTGAATCAGAACTTTCAGGCGACACTCAGGGAATCGTGAAAGCAGAAATCCTCCATGTCTGGAAAGCCCTCCACTATTCCGCGGACGGACTGATTGCTACCTTTCGAAATGAAACTGCATTTCGACTGGAACTGATCATGGCAGTGGTTTTGATTCCGATTGCCCTGATTCTTCCCCTGAAAGGGATTGAAAAAGTGATGCTGATCGGATCCGTCCTTCTGGTGCTGGTGGTGGAATTGCTGAATACCGCAGTTGAATCGGTCGTAGACAGAGTTTCTGAAGAAACCCATCATCTTTCCAAAAGAGCAAAAGATGCCGGAAGCGCAGCGGTTTTTATCAGCCTTGTGATCTTGGGAATCACATGGTTCACCCTTTGCTCCAGCATTTATTTTGAAAGCGATGTTTCCTGATGCCTTGGAAAGGCTAAGTTGTATTTTCGGTTCATGGAATGATAAAAATTAACATTGAAGCCTTTGCGATTTTGAGGGATTTTTTTGGAAAGGAGTTTCTCGAATATGAAGTTCCAGAAGGCACAACTGCCCAGGAATTACTGAAACTCATTGCTGAGTCTTATCCCCAGTCGGAACAGATTCTGAATGTCACCCGAGTAGCCCATCGGGATGAGTACCTTTCACATGACGAGGTCCTGATCGAAAATGGGTCCTATGCATTGATTCCTCCTGTCAGTGGAGGCTGATTAAGTCAAAGGAGACGGTTCGAATAGAATGAAACAAGGATTACAGTCTGATGATTGAAAACATTTTTGTTTCTCCAGGGATTCATTGGCTTTCTTTTCCAGAAGCCAATCTGAATGTGCTTTGTGGATGTCCCGCAGACAGCGTGAANCACCTGATGAAAAAGGGGCTCATCCGGAGCATCGAAAAAGATGGGATGACCTACGAATCCGGACCGAATGCCATCTTGCTTTCTGATTTAAAATTACAAAACGGACATTTTGCAAATCTTGCAGAATTTCCCATCCTCCAGATGCTTTACCGTCAGGGAATGTTGTTGCCGAATCACCCCAACAACACAGGGGCGAAACCAATCCTGATCGGCCGTGAAGATTGTGTGCAAGAGCAGATGAATTATATCTTCCGCGGAAATTATGGTCTGATTTCCGTTGAGGAAATGGTCCAGGCGGGGATTGACCAGGAGACTGCTGAAGAAATGATGCGTCTCAAACTTCGTTTTGCATTTGGACAGATCCGCCCCAGTGAAAAATTACTGGAGGGAAAAATTATTGCCGATGGTAAGACGGAAATCAGTAATGGAGTTGAAGTATCACGTCTGGCAATGAATGTGTTCCGGTTTGAGCATCTGGGCGAGTCGGTGGATGTGGATTTGAATCTGAAAAATGGTGAGGACTACGAGACGCCTTTTGAACTCGAATTTCACAACTTCAAAAGGGAATACTTCTCAGTGGTGCATACCGGTGAGGGAGACGGATGGGATGTCAACCGACCTTGTATGGCAAGCATCCTCAATTATCAGGGGAAAATCTACCTGATTGATGCGGGGCCGAACATTTCTCACAGTTTGAATGCGGTTGGAGTCGACATCAATGAGGTTGAAGGTATCTTTCATACCCATGCCCATGACGATCATTTTGCGGGATTGACGACCTTGATCCGCACGGATCAACGCATTAAATACTATTCTACCTCACTGGTCAGGGCTTCAGTNACCCGCAAACTGGCCGCATTGATGTCCATCGAGGAAAGCAGTTTTGAGGATTTTTTTGAAGTCCATGACCTGGATTTCAATACTTGGAACGTCATCAACGGGCTTGAGGTTTGTCCGGTTTTTTCACCTCATCCGGTAGAAACAAACATCCTGTTTTTCAGGACCCTTTGGAAAGATGGCTATGTCGAGTATGCGCATATGGCGGATATCGCTTCTTTTGAGGTGTTGGAGGGGATGATCACGGAAGATCCTGAGGCTCCCGGGATTTCCAGGGAGATGTTCGAGAAAACCCGTGAGCACTACCTGAAACCGGTTCAACTTAAAAAGATCGATATCGGAGGAGGGTTGATCCATGGCAAAGCCGAGGATTTCATTGATGACACNTCGGAGAAGATCATCCTTTCCCATACCGCACAGGAACTTACCAACCAGCAGAAAGTAAGCGGTTCTGCAGTTTCTTTTGGTGCGACGGATGTGCTCATCCCCGGCAATAGCGATTACAGCATGAGGACCGCCCATGGTTTTTTAAGAGGATATTACAGCGGAGTTGAGGACAGCGATATCAACATGCTGCTCAATTGCGGACACGAAATCTACAATGCCGGGACCTTGCTGATCCACCATAATGAAGTACCTAAATCAGTGTTTCTGATCTTGACCGGAACCGTGGAGTTCATTGCCTCGGAAGATTCCCGCTCCAGTATCCTTTCNAGCGGATCGGTGGTCGGTGATATGGCGGTGCTTACCGGGTCGAATCATTTCGGAACCTACCGTGCCCTGAGTCAGGTAGACGCCCTAACCATTCCAGCATCATTGTTTCAGGAATTCATCTCCCGCAACCAGCTTGAAGAAGAAATCAAACACATCCTNGACATCATGGAGTATTTTCAGCAAAGCTGGCTTTTCGGAGAATCGGTTTCCTCCCCGGTCAAAGCCAGGATTGCTCGTAAAACGGAATTGTTGGAATGTAAAAAAGGAGACATGATCCCCAATGATTTTGGCCTTTTTATGCTCATTCATGGGGACATTGACCTGGCGGTTAAGGAACACCAGGACCAGCATTTAAAAATCGAGAATGGTGATTTTTGGGGAGAAGGAAAATTATTTTTCTTTCAACAACTTTTTACCCATGCAGTGGCCATGGAGGATTCGACCATTTACCGGATAACGGAAGCNGAATTACTNAAAGAAATTCCTGTGGTCCGCTGGAAATTNATTGAGCACTGGGAAAAAAGAAGGGATAAAATTCAGAAATCGATTGGTTTTTAAAGCTCTTTTAACAACTCAAANTTCCTCNGNTGCTTCTCATCTTTNCCNAGTCATTTCGGCNNCCATTCAGCANNTTATTTCTGTCCTGCTAAANAAACCAATANTGTTNTCAANCACCTCCCCTGCAATCAGGAGTNGGTTGAATCAGNTTCGCATTTTCTTCCCACTGTTCAGGGGTTTTTGCCCGNATAGAAAGGGCATGAACCGGCCCCTTGAGTTCATCCCTGAGAACTTCATTGATTTTCTGATGCCGCTTCACCAGAGACATTCCCTCAAATTCTTCTGAAACCACCGTCACCCGGAAATGGGATTCTGANCCCGGAGGTACGTTGTGTTTGTGGCTTTCGTTTTCCACGTCCAGAAATGCAGGCTGGAATGCGGAAGTTAACTTGGTTTCGATCTGGTTTTCAATCACCGCCATGGCTTATTTCAACTTGAATCGTGGAATGATGATTTTGGATCCTNTGAAAACTCCTATGGAGCAATCCAGATATTCACAGGCAAAGGCAGATTAGTCCNANCAGNTCANCAAAGACTGACGAAGATTCTCAAAAACTTCTAGACTTTCCGGGTTGGCAAGAGCGGAAGTGTTATCGACCTCTTCGCCTTTAATGACCTTAATGACCGCCTTTTCAACTTTTTTGCCACTGATCGTTCGCGGCACATCAGGAATTTCCAGGATCACCTCTGGAACATGCCTGGGAGTCGCATAGGTTCTGATGTTGGTTTTGATTCTGGCAATTAAGTCGGAATTCAGTTCAAAGTTTTCGTGGAGAACCACAAACAACACCACACGGACATCACCCTGCCAGGGTTGTCCCACCACAAGGCTGTCCACGACTTCCTCCATTTCCTCGACAGGCCTGTAGATTTCTCCGGTACCGATGCGGACCCCNCCCGGGTTGAGGACNGTATCACTNCGTCCGTAAATGATCACTCCTCCCCTTCCAGTGATTTCAATGAAATCACCATGGGTCCAGACTCCCGGGAAGCGTTCGAAATAGGCTTTTTGGTATTTGGCGTCACCCGGATCGTTCCAGAATTTGATCGGCATCGAGGGAAACGGCGCACAGCAGACGAGTTCTCCTTTTTCCTCAAGAACTGAATTCCCCTCAGGATCAAAAGCTCGGGTGTCCATGCCGAGGCCCTTGCACTGAAGTTCTCCGGAATACACAGGGAGATTGGGATTTCCTCCCATGAAACATCCGATCAGGTCCGTACCGCCAGCAATCGACATCAATGGAATTCCAGGATGGACTTTTTCATAGAACCATTCGAAGAGGTTTTCCGGCAAGGGGGAACCCGTGGAAAAAAACGCTTTCAGCGAACTAAGATCATGTTCACTGGAGGGATCGTATCCGGATTTTTCAATCGCTCCCAAAAATTTCGGGCTGGTGCCGAAATGGGTGATTTGCTCATCATCGATCAATTTCCACATCCGGTCCATTCCTGGGAAGCCTGGAGATCCGTCGTAGAGGACAAGGCATGCTCCACAGGCGAGTCCACTGATCAACCAGTTCCACATCATCCAGCCGCAGGTAGTGAAGTAAAATAGCCGATCGCCCGGTTTCACATCTCCGTGATAGCGCTGTTCGGTGAGGTGTTTCATAAGGGTTCCGCCTGCTCCATGAACAATGGATTTGGGCAGCCCGGTCGTTCCCGAGGAATACATGATGTAGAGGGGGTGATCAAAATCCAACGGGACGTAATCCGGTCGTTCTTCATCACGGTTCAGAAACTCATTCCAATCCACCTCATTCTTTTCAAACGGGATGGAGGAATCCGTGAAGGGCACCACGACCGTTTTCCGGATCGAGGGAATCTGCTTTAAAACCTCCCGAATTTTTTCCAGGCAGGAATGTTCCTTTCCGTTGTAGTAGTAGGCATTGACAGTGATAAGAATTTTCGGTTCGATTTGCCCAAGCCGGTCGTGAATCCCGCTGATGCCAAAATCCGGGGAACAGGATGACCAAACAGCACCCAGCGATGCACTTGCAAGCGCCCCAATCACGGCTTCTGGACAATTGGCAACCACTGCTGCAACCCGGTCTCCCTTCTTTACTCCTGCATCCTTCAATCCTGCTGCACACCGTGCAACTGCAGTTTTCAACTCCTTGCGGGTCAAAATGGAATTTTTCCCTGTCTCTCCCGTGAATCGAATTGCCTGATCCTCATCCTTTCCTCGTTCCAGCAGGTTTTCTGCAAAATTCAGTTGAGAACCCTCAAACCACNGTGTCCCCGGCATCATTGGTGGCCCCATNACCCTTTCATAGGTTCTTGAGTAAATCACTTTTGCATCGGTCCAGACTTCCTCCCAGAATTGCTCCGGTTGTTCAATGGACCAGCGGTGAAGGCTTTCATAATCTCCTTCCTTGAAACCATATTTTGCCGCAGCCTTGTTTCCGAAAAGACTGAGGTTGGTCTTCAACACATTTTTAGGATCAGGAGTCCAAAGGGGTTTGAGTTCATTAGAGGATTTCATCATTTTTTGCCAATTACTGTTTGAAGACCAGTTTGCTGACTTTCACTTCATATCCACCGGCCCAGTTTTCCGGAACAATCTCATCGAGCAGCAATCCAAATTCTTTTGATTCACCAGGCTTTAATGGTTTCGGGTCCATCCATGAAAAACGGTTCACTGGCGAAAACTCATGAAACTTGAGGGTTTCTCCGGAATCGTCCAGGAAAGCCACCTGCAGGGTCGCAATAGAGATGATTTCATCGCCTTCGTTATGGAGGTTTCCAAAAAGTCCTGTGCCTTCCTGATTCCCATAACTGCCAACCCCGATCCTCAAATTTGAGATCTTCACCAGTTCGATGGCTGCGTCGAGCTCTGATTTTTTCTGCTGCTGGATATACAGCACTGCTCCACTTGCTAAAACCAGGACCAGCCCAATCAGCAGTGGAATCCGAAATTTGGATGGTATCACTTTTGGCTCATCCATNCTTCTCGTCTTTGACTTGGAGTGGAAGTAAAAAAACAACAGGCTGGAAAATCATTTTATTTCAGAATCAACGTTGAAAAAAACCGTCTTGCTGGCAAATCAATATAGTGAATGGTCTCCGGAAAAGTCGAAACTTTTTGCGGAATGAGAGCCGAACAAAACTAAAAAAATATCTGGATAATCAGGTTTTTCATGAAACTCTGTTTCAGTGCAGAGTTGTGGAAAACGGAATCTTAGAGTCTTTTTTTGAGTCAAAAACCTGAATTTATTGATATTAAACACAAAAAAATGTTGTAGTCACTTTCACGGATGGATATAGTTGATTTTTCCAAGTTTTGGGATTTGTCAGAAAATCCTGATCAACAAACTTGCGGTGTGTTGAAAATTCAAGGAATTTTCCTGGAGAGAAACGGTTTGAAAGTCCAGCAACTGCATTTAATCTGGAGACTGGAATGGTAAAAGTTGATATCGTCCGTGCTATACAACTGGAAACAGGACTTCAGTTTGGTGAAGCAGAACAGTTGGTCAACGAGTTGCTGGAAATCATGAAACAGACCCTGGAAAACGGAGAGGATGTTTTGATCACCGGTTTAGGGAAATTTCAACTGCGCCAAAAATCTTCACGTCCGGGCAGAGACCCGAAAAACAAACAGGACTATACTATCTCTGCAAGACAGGTAGTCACCTTTCGTCCCTCCAAAGTCTGGAGAGACGAGATCAACGGGAAGGTTTAAATTTCTGAGAGGATCCGCCAAAAGAAATTCAACTTCGCAAAAAATCTTGTAAGATGAATACTTCTTTGGATGATTTGAGATTGAAGNAACCAGGTTAAGAAAAAGCATTTCCCTGAAAGCAGGAAGCATTTAGCAGGAACCCCCACTTCTAGCGAACAGTTGCATCATGGAATTGAAGCAACAGGACGAAAAACTCTTTAAAATTTATACAAGCTGCCTGGTCAGTTCAGAGATGCCTCACACTCTGGATATCGAACAGGTGAAACTCTGCCTGGTTCCGGATGAACAGTTGGAGGAGGGAAAAAACCAGTCTGAACAACTGCTCCAGCCCAAAGGCGGAACGGGTCTGCAGCAACCCCTGACCTTTGAACTCAAAGACATCCTTCAGAGTTGGCTTAAAGATTTTATCAAGAANAATTCCAGGTATCAGCAACAGGATCTTAAACTTTTTGAGGTCATTGAACCCGATTCGATCCTCAGTTTTGAACATTTGGTGATCACCCCAAGAATCACCCAGAATCTCCATGACCTCAACGGAGGGTTATCTGGGAAGGTGATCATGGAAACCATCCGGGGCAAAAGTTATTTCATTTACGAGAGTGCAGATCACAAACTTTTCTACATCAATCCGAATACGCTCATTTCAGGAATTTCAGGAATCGGATTTGAAGTTAATGAAGAACTTTCTTCGATTCTTAAGAAAAAGATCAATCTCAAGAAGAATATTCAGCTTTTAATCAGGAACCAGAACTTTTATTACCAGGCCACCCGAAAAGAGGAGCCCCAACCGATCGGGGTTTCCTTCAGTATTTTGGATAAACCGGTTTCCTTCCTAAGCCGTTTCAATGAAAACAATTCAGATACGGTTTTCAGCACTCCGGTTTCTGATGAAATCATAAAAAAAATAAACGATATTCAGAGAAACACTTCCTACAATGAGTTTCAGATCCGCCATAGCGGTGAGGATATCCGGTTAATGCTGCATTCACAGGCTTTAGGAGATTCACTGGAAATCCACCGTTTCCATTGCGGCACCCCGGCACTGGACCGTGAAACGGTGTACCATTTGGAAGACTATCTTTTCAGCACCACTGCCAAATCTTTCTCTCTTCTAAAAAACGGGGTTTTCATCGTGGACCTCCATGATGATTCGTTAGTGATCATCATCTGTAAAACCGAAAAGTTCTGAAGCTTTTCGGTCCTGCCAACTTCAACAAATTGATTAAGACGGGATCACAAAGATCGGGCTGCTCCATGCCTGGAATCCATCTTCGGTGGTGACACAAACCCAGAGTGGATTATCCTGGTTGGGTTTGAGGGGAATCTGGAGATGATGTTCGATTTCGCGGTGAGGATTGATTTCGGGAAGTCTGAAAACACGGATCTGCCTTTCAAGTCCTCCGGCATCAAGGACATGATCTTCGAGATNGATTTGGTTCAACGGTATCCGAAGACTACCGTGATTTGAAGCGAGATCCAGTTCAGCGTCGTCTCCTTCTTCCAGCCAGACATCAAAACCTCCAAAATTTCCAGTGGTCACGGCATCCCATTCGACACTCTTTGTTCCGCAGGTTTGCAACCGTTTTTCATGATTCCAGGCGTTAATCTTTTTCATTTTCAGGATTCGGCAATGCCGGAAGTCAGCCCGTCCTTTCCAGGAGGTCTGCCGTCCCCTGCCGCGGTATTCGGCACCACTCCAGATCACCCGGATACGAGAACCAAGATCAGAAGCGTCGAACGGGCGATGAATGCTGCAGACTTCACTGCCGTTTCGAATCTCGACCCGTTCCAGCGGGGCATGGGCCAGGATTTTCAGGCTGAGCATGACTTCATTTTCTCNGGTCTCAACAATATCTCCCATCATCACTTCCCGGACCTTTGAGGTTNNCGGATCCCGGTAGGCTTTAGGNTCCTGGTGGTAGAAGATGGCTTGTTCCTTAAANTGGGCCTTCACTTCGAGATGCATCCTGCATCCTGTGGTTCCGTAATGATGGCGAGAACGGAGGCATTCGAAGATTCCATCCCGTGTCAAATCATGGGTCAGAAAACAGGTTAAACCGCCATAGGCGCCAAATGTCGCGGCTCCAGGATAACTGGCTCCGGGACGGCCTTTATGTCCGTCACTGTTGCAGACCACACCCGAACGATGACCTAAGGGGAATCCATCGGTGAGCAGCCACTCGAAGGTGCCCCAGGCCGAATGGATCTCCATCGCTGTTTCAAGACGGGGATCATGAGCCTGGCTGATGTCCGCGTATCGTCCTCCAACGTGGGCGTATACGATACAGTCCTCTTCTTGAAGTGCTTCAAAAAGCTTTGATGCAGTTGGGGCATCCGTTTCCAGGTCGGAACGATCGCTTAGCAGGGCGTGGGATGATCTTCGGATTTGCCGCCCTTCATCCCGAAAGAAAACATTGCGGTCGCCGCCNACGGCGGTGTTNCCAGACCATTCATAACCNGGGAATACGACAAATCTTCCATCCTCATGATATTCTTCAGTGAGTTGGTTCAGGTATTTCCAGAATGCATTGTTGACTTGAAAATCATTGGCCTGATGGCTGGTCACATCCAGNAAGGATTTGTTNCGGGCAAAATCAAAATACTGTCGTGATGTGGTGAGGCCGATGGTTTCGCCGCTTTGACCATGGAGGTCGCCCCAATATCCGGAGANCCCTTCTTCTTGGATCAGCAACGGACCTGCTTCGGCAAGGATTTTTTCTTCNTCACTCTTGACCAGAATCCNTACCACCCCGGGCTTTTCAACTACTAATCCTTCAAGGACCAGAGATTTCTTNCCAAGCGGATAGGAAACGGTTTCAGGAAGTCCCTGGACAGGATGACTGCTTTCCAGGAAAAGGGTTTCACAGGCNCGGTCNGTNGGATTTCCCCAAAGATCCTCGGCTTTCAAGCCTAGGCGAAAAGGTTCCCCGATTCTTCTCAGAGAAGGCAGGACNGCTTTCCATTCATGCACTTNTCCGGGAACAATGGAAATGTGCGGAGTCTCCGGAAGAGGAAAATAGTGTCCAACCGCGCAGACATCGGCCAATACCTTGAATTCGAAACCCGGTTCGCAGAAAGTCTGGAGTTTCATCCCCGGGGAGCCCCCGGACCGATCGCCGAAGATGATGGTGATCGTGTCTCCCTCACTGAGATAACCCCCATGAAGTTTCACCGTCAGGGATTTGAACCAGGGACGCTGATGGCCGGTGTTGGCATAAGTCAGTGAAAGCCGGGCACCCGTGTTGGTTTTGGCTGAAACAAAATTGTAGTCGGTAGGATTTTCAGACTGCAGGGCTCCCCAGTCCCCCATGAAACGGAAAACCACACGGATACTGCCGGTGTCGTCGATGCCGTATCTCCCTACCGTGTAGACGAGTTTGAAGGTCTGAAGACTTCTCGCTTCAAACGCACCCTTGGGTTCCAGACTGACATGACCGTAGAGAACGGGGTCTGCCCCGGGATGGTTAACGGGCCAGGAATCCCCCACGAGTTCCTTGGCAACCACATCATCAAATTGAGTGTCAGCCATCGTCTAAGGTGAAAAATTCATTCTTGGAGGTGAGAACCATTTACAGGATTCTGAGTATCATCCCAGTTTGAATGGGGAACTCAATTCAAACTTTTCTCTCCGGAAGGGAAGAAGTCTAAATGATCTGAAAACTTAGGAAAGAAACCGTGTATTTCCAGGAAACCAGGATCGGTTTCCTGGAAGTTGGTTTTTGAATGGGAGCAAGTTCAGAGGTTTTCCACCGTCTCCATTTTGGCAGGAAAATCTTCCCGGGTTTTGTATTCTTCCGGGTCTGTTGCGTCGTAATCCGGATCGATCCTTGGATCAAGTTGTGGATGGACTGGAGGCATCCTTGGAACAACAACAAAATCTTCCTGGGCTTCCACGGGAAGGGCCTGGCGGACCTGGATCCGGTATAGGATGAAAAGCATCAGTGAACCCATCACCACTGCAAAATAAATCAGGAACCCCTGGGCTCCCAGTTGGTTCATTGAGACACCAAGCATAAAAGGTCCTGCAATGGAGCCAATGGCAAACGTCAGGATCATGTTTCCCGAGGCGGCAATCATCTGCTTCGGCCTAAGCCAGTCGAAGATGACTGCGGTACTCATGGGATAAATACTCCCGACCACTCCTCCGAGACAGAGTCCCACGAGGTAGATGGGAACCATTCCCCAGTGGGATTCATAAATGGCCCATTGAAGGCCAAAAAGTGCTGCCAATCCGAACAATTGAACAATGCCCAGCATTTTTCTGCGGTCCCAGGCATCTGAGATTTTTCCAAAAGGGTATTGGAACAAGAGGGATCCGATCACGGTCGTCGCCATAAAAACTGAGATCTGTTGNACCTCCCAGCCAAGGTTGCTGCCAAAAATGGGTCCCATGCTGATCAGCCCGCCGAATGCCANCCCTGCNGCAAGCACTCCCACAAGGCCCACAGGTGAGACCCTGTAGAGTTCCGGTATGGAAATCGATTCCAATTCGTACGATTCCGGGGTTGGAGCGATTGAAAAGGAAACCGGTGCTGCTGCCAAAGCAATGGCAATTGCNGAGATGATGAAAATTTGAGACGGATCGGGACCATCCAGATTGACCATCAGCTGGCCCAGAGCAGAGCCGCTGTAATGGATGACGAGGTAGGTCCCAAGCACTCTCCCGCGGTTGCTGGAAGAGGAACTTTCGTTGATCCAGCTTTCCACCACCAGATACGCGGTTGCGGTGAAAAACCCCCCTACGATTCGAAGTCCCATCCAGAAAAAACCATTCATCCACAAGGAATATGAAAGCACCACCCCGGTGAAAATCGCACAGGACATGACAAANGTTCTGACATAGCCGATGCGCTCCACCAGTTTCCTGCCGATCAGGCANCCCAGGATCAAGCCCAGCGCGTTCGCGGACATGGTGATGCCGATCCAGGTTTCATCAAANCCGGATTGGTTCATCCTCAACGGGATGGTGATGTTATTCAGATGATTCCCTATTGCCAGCAAAAGACAGCTGAAATAGAGCATTCCTAAAACATTGATCATCTTTTTCCACTTCGACTAGATATTGAACTTATGAATGTCTTAAACAGCATTCATTTTCATTTTGAAACCAATTCAATTTACTTTTTTTTTAAATTTTGGAGAAATGATAAAAATTCATGAAATCATTCATAAAATTTATCAATTCGATGAAGATTCCCAGTCTCTCTTTACCCTCTCTGACGGTTCATTGAGTAACCCGGATTGNATCCCTTGAAAACTTGCCTTGTTTTTTGCATGAATTTCGAAAGACTTGTGTGGTTGGTTGCACCACGATAATACACTGAAAAAGGGAGTCCATTATGGCTGCACCTGAATTTGATGATGAATTTGATGAAGAAGAAGAGGATGACGGTCTAGCCGAGGTTAGCGAAGACGATACGGATGTCGTCTTTGGAAATGGCCCCATCAACCGTCCTTCGATGGTCAATTTCATCAACAAATATCCTGACAGTGCATTACGCTTTCTCACCCGTCGGGATCTTGATGGTCGACCCGTTCGCTCGGAATTCGAACCGATCTACGAAAAGTGGGCGGACCGTGGACTGATGAAAGGACGCGTCAAAAAATACATTTTGACGTTGATGGAATGGGATGATCTTCCCGACCGTCCTCTCCATGAGCTGGTCGGTGACATGAGGAATAAACTTGCCGAAATGAGGTTGTCCGGAGATGCGTGAACAAACGTCCAGGAGATGTTTATCAATCCAACCGATGATGGGGTCTAAATTCCCAGTCTCTCANATTCCTGAAACGAGTATTTTANGGAAAAAATTGAATAACTTTTGGGATCAACCTGAAAAGATGCAGGGCTAAACTTATTCTGAGGGGTTTTCCGGCTTTCCCTCAAACGTGAGGCTGAGACTGTTCATGCAATATCGCTGACCGGTGGTTTCTCGAGGCCCATCGGGAAATACATGTCCCAGATGGCTTTTACAACGTGAGCACTGCACTTCCACCCTGAGCATTCCATAGGAACGGTCTTCCAGTTCAATGACGCTTCCATCAATTGCCTGGTCAAAGCTCGGCCATCCTGAACCGGAGTCGAATTTCGTGTCACTTTCAAATAGCTGATTGCCGCATCCCCTGCAGTTGTAATTTCCTTTGGAATAATGCTTGTTGTATCCCCCGCTCCAGGCACGTTCTGTCCCTGCTTCACGGAGCACATGGAATTCTTCCGAGCTTAAATGGCATAAAATAAATCGAAAGTAATTTTATACACATGAACTTTATTTACAGGAGCCAAAAACATTGATCAATCCTAAAGTAGAACCAGACCGCATGATCAATGAGGGATATATTCAGGGGCTTTCTGGATTTCTTCATAAGCCATGTAATTCATCAACAACAAAAATCCCCCGAATACTAAAATTGCTAATGGTTTCAAAACCCATTTTTTATAGCCTTTTTCAGGTCTCCCAAATCTTCTTGATTTTGATTCTGTTCTCAAGGGACCACTTTCAGCAGTTAAAATGATTAACCAACACAAATCCATAAAAACAGTAATACAAACCCACCTATAATGCTTCCAGATGAAATAGATGTAGGGTTTGCCAATCGAGAACATATTTTTTATGACCTCGATCAGACCCTCTCCAAGCCAGATTCCAAAACCTAGTAAAAATCCAATGATTATCCAACGCATGACCCACTATACTTTTCAAAAGATTACATGATCAATCCAAAGGCTGATCCTGACCGCAGGTTTACGGTTCATGAAACCGCAGAATATTTTCACTTAGTGACATCTGGCTGCATAATCTAATATAATAGTGATGGTCATATTTTCCTGAGTGTAGTGCCAGGAACCGATCCACATTTCAACGTATCGGCCCTGGACTTTTGGGTTACTTAGATAATGTCACTTCTCCAACATGGGTAGAAACAAGTTTCATACAATCTTTGTTTTTGTCCAATAAAGCTTGTCTTGCTCCAGATCCTTTTTTTTTCCATGTCTTCCATGGTCGCAAACTGTATTGTTTACATATAAAGTTGGGCTGACCTTTGAAGTCATTACGCTTTCTGCTTCAGGAAACATTGATTCAAAATTTGAATTGTAGTCGGCCATGAATGCATCTGCATCAGCTTCAGTATTAAATTCAACTATAGATGTTCTACAAAAACTCATTTTACCTCTTTTTAGAATTGGTTGGGCTGAGAAGAAGGAAATTAATAAACCAGAACTTTTGGAAAATTACAAGAGAGGTCTATATTGTGTGTGATTGGAAAGGATTCAGCAGATCAGCAGGAAAGAATCGACAAAAAGCCACAGAAACGCCACAGAAATCTGTAACCCTTTAGAAACACTGGTAGGTCTAACAATTCCTAATCCCTAGCTCTGCGTTCAAGTCGTGGTGGGATTTCTATTGGAAGCAAATCAAGTATGACAAAATGGACGATCCAATAATGGGATGAAAGCTAAGGATTGAAAAAATTATATCTCAGGGACTATACTCACTTCAAAGAGGACTGAGTTGCTTTACATTTAGAAGGAATTTAAGCCACCTTTTGAAGAAGTTTTCTATTGGCTAGTTTTCTGATTTCATTGGATGCAATTACCTTTTGTTCATTAATGTAATCCTCATGATTCTTCTCAATTTGATCAAGATCATAAAGGTAATTGACCATCATCCCAGCACTCTGTTCTAAACCGGTCTTAGAGACATCACCTAACCAGTTAATACGTTCCAGTCTAGCACCATTACCCAAATGAAATCGAGCCACAGGATCGACCGGTTCATGATCCATTCTCCTGGCATTTAAAAGATATTCCGAAGCAAATTGAAGTAGAAGTTTTTTTAGTTCCTGAGATTCCTGATTGAGTTTATACCATTCTGGATTTTCCAACTGGCCCAGGACCTCAATATTTTGTTTTTTCAAAGGCAAAATATCGGTATCAATGGCTTGTTCCAGCCAGTTTCGGAATCCTGGAATCGGTGAAAGAGTTACGAAAGTCTTAAGCTGTGGAAGATCCCGGAGAAGTTCTTCCACCACCTGCTTAATCAGAAAATTACCAAATGTAACTCCTCGAAGTCCTTTCTGACAATTTGAGATAGAGTAGAAAATTGCAGTGTCCGCCCTTTCAGGAATAACTGGAACCCGGTTTTTCTCCAATAAGGATTGAATGGAGAAAGGAATTGAGCATTCCAATGCCACTTCTACAAAAATCAGTGGTTCGTCAATTAGTGCTGGATGAAAGAACGCGAAGCAAAAGCGATCCGGCGGTTCGATACGACTTCGAAGATCATCCCAGCTTTTGATTTTGTGAACTGCCTCGTACTCGATGATCTTTTCAAGTATGGAGGCTGGCGTATCCCATCCAATTTTCTTTATTACCAGAAAACCCCTGTTAAACCATGAATTAAATAGATGATGGAAATCATAATCAACGCTGGATAATTCAGGATGGTCCTTAATTAGTTCCAACAAATCCACCCTCATACTTACTAATTCCTTGGTAGTCCCAGGAGCCAAGTTAAGTCGTCGAATTAATTCCTGACGTCTCGGTTCGGCAGCTATTTGGAGAGCCATAGCTTTATGGGCGTTTGGTTCATTGAGATAAGCTTTGGCTGCGCCCTCTAATTCCTTTTTTGATGGACCAAATCTTTCAGCAAGTTCAATAAAAAATTCCAGTTTAGATTTAGGATCAAGGAACCGGTAAGTATCTATGATCTCTTTGGCCATGGTAATGCCAGAGGATTCACCATTCTGACTCATCATGGATTCGCACATTTCCTTAATTCCAGGACGTGTAATTTTGAAAGCTGAACTCTTTTTAACTAGTTTACGGCTTTTTCTAAATACAGATAATAGAAGTTCTTGAAGAAAATTTGTATTCATCGAAAGGAAGTATATTAAAAAGTGCTAGAAGGGGAGGATGGAATTAGAGTTCTCTGCATTATCATCACTAGGACATCTAGTATAGAAAAGAATTGAAATTGTTACAAAGTTTTCAGGAAATTATCCTTAAAAGTAATTTGATCAACATACTGGCATTACGGTGTTGCGGATGAAGTCCTCTACACAGGCCTGATCGAGATGCAGGAGCGTTTAAAGGATTACTGGTGACTTTGAAGAGACATCAAGTTAACTTAAAGAATATTCTTTTAACATTCAGTACCATCATGGTAATGACTAAAGACTACAATTATCAGCAGTTAGCAGGCCCTAAAGAAGGCAGTGTTTGATGGTTTGAATGGTTAACAAACTAGTCGTAAATTTGTGTCATACGAATAGGAACAACAATGATTATTTATCCAGATATTGAAATTCAGGGTGGTAAATCGGTCAATTTGCCGCGAGGACTTCGCGAAGAGCCAGTTACTTATGGTGTTAGTCCATTGGAGGCCGCACATTGGTTTCAGGATTCTGGTGCCGAGTGGCTCCATATTGTGGACCTTGACGGGGTATTTCAGGGTGGGCGGCACAATGCGGAACTCATTTGTAAAATCATTGAAGAGATTAAAATACCAGTCCAGATAGCAGGTGGAATCCGAACCGAAAATGATGTTGATTGGTGGTTCGATCATGGAGCAAAGAGGATTGTACTAGGTACGATGTCCGTTAAAAATCAAGACCTCGTTCAAAAAGTCTGTTTTCGTTATCCTGGGAAAATCGTTATTAGTATTGATCAGAAAGGTGGGTTTGCATTGATTGATGGGTGGAAAACAAGAACTTCTTTCATTCCACTGGACCTAGCAAGAAATTTTGAAAACATCGGAGCGGCAGCAATTATTTTTTACAGACATTGATCGTTTCGAAAACCACCCGGAAAGTAGTTTCTCGGCTACAACCGAGATTGGAACTCAACTCCTAATACCAGTGATCTCTTCAGGTATGGTCCACACTCTGGATGATGTCTCCCGCTTAAAGTATTTGCCGAATATTTCCGGCGCAATCATTGGTCAAGCGTTGTTTTCTGGTGAAGTGAAACTCGAAGATGCGATTGCAATTGCTTCTGGACCTGGAACCGATCCTACCCTTGCAGAAAAAGGTATACAGCAGCTTGAAAAACAATCGGAGATAAACCAATCGACTAGACAAAATCAAACTATGGGTCAGGAACTTCTGGATTTAAATCGAGCCCACAAGCAAGGAGTAATTTCAAACACAGAGTATGAGCAGGCAAAGGCTGACATACTTAAAGACATTTTCAAACTGACTTAGAGAATCATCTGATGCTGTAAATTCCTTCCCTTTTGAGGTTAAAAGGATCATGAAATCGACCAATCACCTCACCGAATTGGCCTGCAAGAAAACAAGAACTGCCCCAGGCTTGACTGCCAGCAAGACCCCCCCCCGACACCCAAGGAACCGCCCTTCGATACATAGGAATTTTGTCCTGATCGAGATACAGGAGATGGATGCTCCGGGATAAGCCTCTAATTCAAGTTTGGACCAATTTCAGCCCTTTATATAGCTAATATTATTGATCTAGGCTTAAAAGAGGATTTTGGAAAATGGTTTTTTTGTTGACATGAATCGAAGATTGGTTTAAGTAAAACTTATTATTCATCAAATCTTTGATGTATTCAGTCTGCTGATGAACTGAACGTTTCGCTGGAATCATTAAGACCCCCCTTTTAGGAGAGAGGAATGGTCGATATTGTCACTGACGTCTGTTTCGGAAATAAGACTTATTCCGTCCCGGGTAATCCCTTGTCCTGGACTGCTTGCAGCACATCGTCTTTTATCCTTCAGTTTTGCTCCAGTGCTGCAATTTATTGGTCATCCCCTTCTTTTTACCAATCCAGAAAATTTTTAATTGAGTCGGCTCGTCCGCCTCCGTAATCCCTTGTAATGGTCCCGGTGATGAAATTATTTTCAACTCATCAAAGGCAGGAGGAGCATGTTGAAAACCGAAACCAAGCATCAGACCAAAATAATCTTGAGCGAGGGACAAGCCAGGCTATCAGAAATCTTGGATGGCAAAGCGAGGAAAGTAGTCGAAGTGGATCATCAGTCCAGTGTTGCCCTGGCAGTCGAGCGTATGTGCTTCCACAAAGTGGGGGCGGTGGTGGTGGTNAATCAATCGGAACCGNTGGGGCTCTTTACCGAACGGGACCTGATGCATCGTGTCGTCAACCAAAACGAGGACCCNGTGGCAACCCCAATCAGATCGGTGATGACTACCCCTTATGCCGTCGGTTCTCCCGGGATGAGTGTCATAGAAGCCGCGGAGTTGATGAGCGACAACCGTATCCGGCATCTGCCAGTTTACGATGAAGGGATCATGATCGGTATGGTCTCATCAGGTGACATCCTGGCTTTTCAACTCAGGGAAAATGAACGCTCAATAAAACACCTTGAAGATTATTTCTTCTCCCAATGAATTTTAATAAGGAGGCCCCATGGATCTTTTCTACACTGCTGAATGGATGGCCAGACAGGACCAGGAACAAAGTCTACCTGTGCTCAAAAAATTAAAGCTGCAGCCTGTCCAGGAAGACCGTAAAGTCTTCATTATGACCGAAGGGGATTCGGAAAAGGCTCGGATTGATTTGCACGATCGAAATCCAGGAGAAGTTTTCAAGGCCTTTATCCGCGACAATGGAAACACATTCAACATCATCGATGATTCTGAAGATTCGAGCAGCATCCAGTTGCGGGGAGAAGGAACTTTGCTGGAAGCCCAATGTCGTGGCTGGCTAAGACTAAGGATTTGCATGAAACATGAGGGAAAGGAATACCAGCTTTTGCGGAATCTGCTGACCCGGAGTTTCACCCTATTAGAGGAGAACAGGAAGGAACTCGGGCATATCCGGGCTGAATCATTTTTTTCAGAAAACTATCTGGTCGAACTGCCTCAGGATTTCTCTTTTTCCCTGATACTGTTCCTCAGTTGCTTAGCCCTCTGTGATTCTGAAAGGCCGCTGATGCCGGTTTATAACAATCATTGGTATTACCACTGAACTATGAAGCAATAAGATCAAATAATGAATGAACCTTTTTCGAAAACAAACAGGCTTGAAAAAGATACTTCGTTAACGGAAAGGTTCGTTCCATCCCAATCTGGGATCTCAAAAACCTGGATGAACTTATGTGAACTAGGTGACAGACAAAGTAATCGCAACCGGCCTGATCGAGATGCAGGAGATGGATGCTCAGGGATAGACCCTCTAATCACTAGGATTTCCATCTGCAAATACATGGGGGACTTGAGCCCGAAAATCTTGCAGCGGAAGATGGCAAGTTGTCACCATCCGTTATTATGGAAAATTCAGACGCAATATTATCTTTAATGCCAACTCGTCTAAAAGAGGCACGACGGGCCAAGGGGTTGTCAATTAAAGCTGTGGCCAAGTTGTCGGGCGTTTCACGCAGCATGGCTGGAAAAACGATCCCAAATATGCTCTCTCTTCTTCCTCCTGAGTGAATGGCGCCCACATCTGGTAACTGGAAGTCGAAACTCCCCAGAGAAATTGATTGGGAAAAGATTTCATGCAGCCGAAACTCTTAATTGTTTAAAAAAACTATTCTAACAGTCTCCTGCTCTTGAATCTCAATTATTTGTTTGACAGAAACTTGGGACTCCTTTAACGTAAATTTTATGCCTTTATGATCAATTTCCAAAACGTTTTGGAAATCTGTATTTTTCTGGTCATTCAGGTTTTTTCCTAATTGATAATTCTTATCGGAGAAGCGCAATGTATAAAACGTTGTATACAGTGTTGGTTTCGTTTTTAACGATTTCGGTAGCAACAGGATTAACTGCTGCCGAATACAAAGGTCCAAATTTAAGCGGGCAGACGGTCTCGATTGCAGGTCCATGGCTGACAGGAGAAGAAGAAAATTTTGACAAGGTCAATGCTTATTTTGAAAAAGCAACCGGTGCCAAAGTGGACTATGCCGGTTCTGACAGTTTTGAGCAGCAGATTGTGATTGACATCAAGGCAGGGAGTCCTCCGAATCTCGCTGTTTTTCCTCAACCGGGGCTGGCAGCAAACATGGCCGCCATAGGGGGATTGGTTCCGCTTGGTAATGACATGGAAAACTGGGTCAAAAACAATTATGCGGCAGGACCGTCCTGGGTGGATCTTGGCACCTACCCGGACAAGAACGGGAACGATCAGTTTTACGGTTTTTTCTACAACGTCAACGTCAAGTCTCTGGTTTGGTTTGTCCCGGAAAACTTTGAAGCAGGCGGTTATGAAATTCCAAAAACCATGGAGGAATTGATTGCTCTCAGTGATCAAATTGTCAAAGACGGGGGAACCCCCTGGTGTATCGGACTGGGCTCCGGGGACGCAACCGGCTGGCCCGCAACGGACTGGGTGGAAGACATCATGCTCAGGACCCAGACTCCGGATGTCTATGACGGTTGGGTGGCGAACACAGTAAAGTTCAATGATCCACGGGTGGTCAATGCCATCGAAACTTTTGGAAAGTTTGCCAAGAATAATGATTATGTTGAAGGCGGGTCCCGTGCGGTGGGTGCAACGGATTTCCGTGATAGCCCCAAGGGGATGTTCACCGTGCCGCCGAAGTGCTACATGCACCGTCAGGCAAGTTTCATCCCTGCATTCTTTCCAAAAGGCGTTGAAGTCGGAACGGATGCGGACTTCTTTTACTTCCCTGCATTCGAGGCCAAAGCGGCTCAATTGGGGAACCCGGTTCTTGGGGGAGGCACATTGATGGCGATTACCAAAGACAGTCCTGCGACTCGTGAATACATGAAGTATCTCCAGCATCCCAAGTCACACGAAATCTGGATGTCTGATAAAGGTTTTCTTACCCCCCACAAGGGAGTCGACCTAAATGCCTACTCCAGTGGTATCTTGCGCAAACAGGGTGAAATCCTGCAGAACGCAACCACCTTCCGTTTTGACGGTTCGGATCTGATGCCCGGAGCGATCGGCGCAGGTACCTTCTGGAGCCAGATGGTGTTCTATGTCAGTGGTGCTTCGGCACAGAAAGTGGCGGACAACATCCAAAACAGTTGGGACGCGATCAAGTAAATCCAGTTTTATCTCGTTCCCATCCTTTTTGGGGCGGTTGAACTTTAGCCGCCCCATCCTCCTCTTTCTATCCCCAAAGTGTTGTGATCGCTCAACTGCTTGACGCGGTTTTCGCGGTGTTTTTCGGAGTGGGCGCCTGCTTTCTTTATTTCATAGGCAGTCATTTTGTGTTGGAACACATTTTTGCTGACAGCAAAGGGGCAAACGGTGCGGTGATCAGCCGGGAAAGTCTGCGCAACCTCTTGCGTCCGTGGATTTTTTTGCTCCCAGCAGTTTCCATGCTTTTCATCTACCTCGTTTACCCCGTCTTCGAAACGCTGCGCCTGAGTTTTCATGATTTCACCGGTGAGCGTTTTGTCGGTTTCCGCAATTACCATTGGGCGGTCCAGGATCCGGAACTGCTGCAGGCGATTGGCAACAATGCAATGTGGCTTGTGGTCGTGCCAACCTTGAGTGTGTTCTTCGGGTTGTTGGTGGCCGTGTTGGCCGACCGGGTCTGGTGGGGAGGATTTGCGAAATCCATGATCTTCATGCCGATGGCCATATCTTTTGTGGGGGCAAGCGTGATCTGGAAGTTCGTCTATGATTTCCGAGGGGCGGACTCAGAACAGATCGGCAGCCTAAACGCATTGGTAATGTTTTTCGGAGGAGAGCCGGAAGCCTGGATTACGATACCCTTCTGGAATAATTTTTTCTTGATGATCATCCTCATCTGGATCCAAACCGGATTTGCGATGGTGATTTTGAGTGCGGCCCTCCGCGGTGTGCCGGAAGAAACCCTGGAGGCGGCAAGCATCGATGGAGCAAATGAGATCCAGGTATTTCTCAAAATCATGGTTCCCCAGATCATGGGTACGATTCTGGTGGTCTGGACCACGATCACCATCATTGTTCTTAAAATTTTCGACATCGTTTTGGCGATGACCAACGGCCAGTGGGGAACGGAGGTGTTGGCCAATATGATGTTTGACTGGATGTTCCGAGGGGGAGGGGATTCAGGACGGGGAAGCACCATCGCCCTCTTTATCATGATTGCCGTGGTACCGGTGATGATCTGGAACATCCGCCGTTTTCGCAGTGAGGAGGAATCATGATGAGTCATCGGATTCCCCTGCTGAATCTCAGTGTTGGACGGCTTTTGGTGCATCTCAGCCTGTTGATGCTGGTCACGGTTTGGGTCCTGCCGAGCATGGGGCTGTTGATCAGTTCCCTCCGGGACAAGGATCAACTGGCCATCACCGGTTGGTGGACCGCCTTCACCACCACGTCCCAAAATGCTTTCGGCCGAACCGGTGTGGCAGGGGAAGAAGTTCTGCAGGAGGGAAGATATGTCCTCTCGGGAAGTTTTTTTGAAGCGGGCTCCAAGACCATCCAGAGCTACAACACGAATTTTCGCAAACTGGACGCATATCGTTCAGGCGAGCCGATGACCATGAAAGACGGCAGCTTCTTCACCCTCCATGCAGATGGCAGCTATGACTGGAAGTCTGAAAAACCCTTCAAACACAAAAGGGGGAAACGTATCTTCTACGTCGCCAAGGTTCCTCCGACTTTCAGTTTGGATAATTACCTGGAGGTGCTCAGTGCTGAAGGAATAGGGCAATCTTTTGTAAATACCTTTGTGGTGACGATACCTGCCACGATCATTCCGATAACGATCGCAGCCTTTGCTGCCTATGCTTTTGCCTGGATGCGTTTTCCGGGACGACAATTTTTATTTGTGGTCGTGGTGGGTTTATTGGTCGTGCCTTTACAGATGTCCCTGATTCCACTTCTGAGAATGTACAATGACATCGGGGCTTTTTTCGGTGTTTCAGGGAAATCTTACCCAGGAATCTGGCTTGCCCATACAGGTTTTGGACTGCCTTTGGCAATTTATCTCCTGCGAAACTACATGGGAACCCTGCCCAAGGAAATCATCGAATCAGCAAGAATTGATGGAGCCAACCACTTCCAGATCTTTACCAGGCTTGTGGTTCCTCTGTCGGTTCCTGCATTGGCTTCATTTACGATTCTCCAATTTCTCTGGGTTTGGAATGACCTGTTGGTCGCACTGGTTTTTCTCGGCAAGAGCGATGACCAGATCGTACTCACCTCAAAGATGCGCGAACTCCTAGGATCCCGTGGTGACAACTGGGAAATCCTCACCAGCAGTGCCTTCATTTCCATTGTTGTTCCGCTGATCGTATTTTTTGCCCTTCAAAGGTATTTTGTTCGTGGATTGGTCACAGGTTCGGTCAAAGGAGGCTGATAAATATTTTAAAATACGGTGTTTTGGTTTAAAGGTTTGCGGAGGAGGATTCCCACCAGATAATCTGTCTTCCTTATCTTTTTCAATAAAGTGGAATGAACGAAATCATCACATCCATTCAGCAAGAAAACGACCTCAAGACCATTCAATCTCTTTTGTCGGGAGATTGCCATTCTCCCCGGTCTTGGCTCGGATTTCATGATGAACCGGGGGAACCCAAGCAAAATGAATGGGTTGTCCGGGTATGGGAACCTTCTGTAGTTGAAGTGAAGA
>FUFK010042641.1_pt1 | contig 55126 bp, 74 predicted proteins | sample 1021851 | NCBI WGS metagenome assembly FUFK01 (sample SAMEA51879418, study PRJEB19060) | metagenome | reverse complement strand
AAGCATTATTTTCTTTTTTTATAACACAAAACAAACAGAGTTCAGGATAAAAAATCATTATCCCACTTAACTTTGCTTTACATCTTTTGCAGTTCTTCATTAGACTAAGTAATCAGGTCCTGTCCATCTGAAGTAGTTTTGATTACCATCAAAGATGTTACCTCTTTGCCACTTGGCAGGAGCACTCCAACCAGCAGCTTTGAAAACGTCACCTCTCTTGAAAGGTATTCCTTTTAAGACACCATCAGCCTTGGCGATGAAGCCCCAAACAGAAGAACCTTGGATGACCTTGTCATATTTTTGTCCTGACTTAACACGAACACCATCATTGAATCTTTCAATGCCTTCAGGCCAAGAAGACCAATTGGCATAATCTGCCTTGATGCCTTCTATAAGTCTTTCAATTGCTTTTTGATATTTCATATCTTTTTCCTTTCTCATTATATCTGAATATACGAAATAAATTATATACGGTGCAAGTTATTTCTGAAAGTTTCTGAAAGTTTTTTTATGTGCCTACAAGTACGTCTGAAGGCATATCCTTTACATCCACAACTATAATGTTTATGAAAAGGATGCCACTCTACCCAATAGTGAGTACCTGGCTTGCTACCATCAACACGCCACTTGTTGTCCTCCATAATCTCACCATCAAACTTCTCAATGATTAAATCTATTAAGGCTTGATTAGAATTTACCATATAAACTCTCCGGGTCTTCAAATCTGAGTTCTTCTCGGTACATATCAACATCACTATCACAATAACCAATCTCACCCATAGCCTTACCAACTTTCATTAAATCTAAAGTAGATAATTTAGGTGCTCTACCAAGAGCTGATAAACCTTGAAAGTAAAGTATCCATAAGACTTTACCATTATTGAAGTAAATGTCTTCGCCTTTGATTTCAGTAATTCTAAGCATAAGGATTAACCTGTGTTAAGTCACCTTCAAGCCAACCTTTTGACTCAGAGTATACTTGTTTAAATCTTCTACCAAGTCCACTAACATCTTTAGATATCCTAACCACTTCTAAGTTTTCACTAAGAAAATGTTTTTGCATTACCCAAGTAATGTACCATTCTTTAGTCTTATCAACAATATTTAAATGGTCCGTGTAACTAAAGGTCTTCCCATTAAGTTTGTTTCTTAATAGAAACCTAAATGATTTCATTTGATTCCACATACTAATTACCTCCGTTGTAAACGTAAGGCTTATCCCATCTTCCAAGATTAACAGAGATATACCAACCGACATCAAAGTAATCTGTCATCGGGTCTGAGTTATCGTGATTACCTACGTTCATCGCTGGGATGACTTCTGATAAGAAGGCTAACGCTGGAGGGTTATCAGCAAAGTGGTCTTTGTACCAATACTCATTGATTGAGTCAGTACCAAAATCAATTGACCCTGATTGAAGAGTCAATCTCAATGAAGAATAGTTATCAACTGAAAGTGTACCTTTCATATTATGCCTCTTCAAGATTTCTTTAATCTTGGGAGCCAATCTCTTTTTTTTCTCTTGATTCATATAAGCCATTTAAAACTCCTTTTTTTTCTCTTTAACTTACCCCTAAAGATACGAAAAAAACCAATACGGGGCAAGCATTTTTTTAAACTTTTTTTGTGGCCCCTAAAAGTCTCCAGGAGCCACTTGAAAAGTATTAAGACCGAGGTCCCTCCACATCTTGACAACTTTGTCCCTATCGTCAACAACAAGAAATACATCATTGATGTCTACGAAGGTATCAAGCATCTTCTTCTTGAGAATGTCATCGGACATCCACCTCATATTAGGAAGAGCTGGATTACCATCTGCAATAGGCCAAGAATCTGATTTAAACTTATCGGGCCTCATAACAAGAAGGTCAAAAGGAACGTCATTGTCAGCGAGCCATTGTTTAGTGGCAAAGAAAGACCTATCGTTCCTACCTGAGAAGATTACAATCTTGAATCCGTCAGCCTTGAAAAGTTGAGCCATCTTGATTACAGGAACATTTGGTTTGTCCCAAGCTGTAATTGACTTAGGGTCAGCAAAAATATCCCAATCAAGTTTACCATTAGGCTTGAGAGATTTATCCCTCCGAATGTCAATGTCGGCAAGTGTGCCGTCAAGGTCAAATATAATTGTGTTTTTCATACTAACTCCAAACAATAAGGTCTTTGTGAATCCATCCTTTGTGGATAGAGATTTTGAATTTATCTACACCATCAAAGTCTACAACTTTGGCCATAAAGCCATTGAAGAAAACGACAGCGTCTTTCCAATCTTTGTGTTTAAATTTCATTTTACTCCTTTTGATTAAATCTTTGAAGACAAGAGAACAACCTCTACAAGGTTGATTTTTAATGCCTTCTCGGCAAATTGAAACAAACTCTTGTCTTCATAAAATTGTTGTTAGTCTGTTTTCTGTCGTATAGTTAACATCAGACATAGTAACGAGTTGGACCTGAATCATACAGCCTTCTTACATTTTAAGCTTCTCACAGCACCTTGATAGAGTTACGGAGCTTATCCCGTTATATCTTTTCAAGGCTAACAATATCTTTTCAAATAACATCTGAATATACTAAAAATACCAATTGGTGTCAAGCATTTTTTTTATATTCTTTATAAAATTTATTACATAATTGTTTCTGTTTAGGAGACAGCATATAATCTGACTCTACCTGTCTAATCATAGATTCTACGATTCTCATCTTTTTCACATTAAAGTCGGCATACCTTATAATATCATCTAATTTTTTTAAAAGTTTTATTTGTCTCTTTTTCTCAACCACGAACATTGGCATCTTCTTTTCTTGTTCCCATTGTCCATAGTATACAAAGGCTTCTTTGAGCTTAGACTCTTGACGAGGAGTTAGCCTTCGGTCTTGTTGACACTTCATAGCCATATTGGCAAGGAACTCACGATATCCATCTTTGACTCGCCAAGACCTATCGGCACACATAGCTCTTATCTTCTTGGCGTAAACTTGATTTTCTTTCCTTGTTCTCACCCTGGAATATAACAAAGAAATAGTATAGGTGTCAAGAGTTATTTATGTTTTTTATTATACTCCAGGATACGAAGTCTTAATGGCTTTCTCGTCTGCCACCAAGCGTATCTCTTGGCCCGTTTAAAAGGCTTCGTGATATCGTAAAACAACATAGATGTAATGGCATCTTTAATCATTGTCCTTTTGGTACTTAGATAAATCTAAATTAGGTAAAGGCTTCTCTATCTTTAAGTCTTTGAGTTTAGAATTGGCAACGACTAATTTACTACCGCCAACGATTTGACCATTGACTACGTGGTAGATAAAGAATACCGTCTTCCATAGGCCGACCCTGACAATCCTGCCTGGGTCTCCATCAACTTCAACGACATCATCTTCATTGTAGTCATTACCCAGGAAGACCATCAAGCCATCTACGGCTTCTCTGATTGTGTTTTGAAATAACAAGATTGCTATTCCACTTATGAGTAACCATGAATATTCTCCTACAACCTTTTGTAGCATCTGTTCCATAGCTCTTTCCTTTATAGTTGGTATTCATATAAGTAAATATGGAATTCATAGAAGTAAAATGGGTGAAATAAGCACCGAGGTGCTGATTTATTTCTATGCCATGGCATATGACATATATCAATTTCCCATGGAGAAAAAATTGACCTCGATATGGAAACGACTATGACCGACCCCTGGCCCTTGGCCCTTTTGCCGTTCACGACAAAATGCCGCCCCTCTCTGTGGCTACGCCTTTTCAGTTTGCCCCTCTTTGTATATATAGTGCTTGTCTTATGTGTCAAGCATTTTCTTTAATTATTTTGTCAAGTCTTTTCTTCATTGGAGCTAAAATATTTTTAGGCCGTGCCGAGCAGATACAAAAAGGACCCGGTTAATTACTCCGAGTCCTTTATTGAAGAGTAATGCCTCACTCCTTTTTTGGATGAATTCTTGCCTGGCCAGGAGAGACTCGAACTCTCACAATGTCAGCCTTTGACCATACCTCACGCGACGTAATGACCGTGATATCTCACTCACTAAACGCCCGAACCGAGAAAACTCTCGGCAACTCATCTCAATCAACATCTAATATTACGAAGATTTTCTGAGAAAGTCAAGCATTATTTTCACTTTTTTTAAAGTTTTTTTATCTCCGGGGCGGGCAATCCTAATAAAAAGGCAAAATAATTAAAGAAAATACTTGACATTACGGTATATCCTGTGTATATTATGGGGTAAGATAAAGAGATAATTATGAATTAATCATTAAACCAATCAGGCATTGAGATATCCCCGAAGGATTTAGGGTCAAGTTTCTCTACTTCCTGGGTGTTCTCATTGGGTGTCAGCTTCTTATCCAGCATGGCCTTAATGCCTTTCATAGCTTTAGAGGTCTTGGGAGTAGTCTGCCACTTAGCGCCTGGTCTACTAAGTAAGTAATAGCAATTAAAACATAAAAGCCTTAAATTACTCAGTTCGTGATTATGGCTATCCCTATCGAGGAAGTCTAAGAGGAGCGGTTGGCCCCCATCCTTTCTAGCAATCGCTGTGGCTGCAATTGCTGCATTCGGCTAATAGGTATCCCTCTTTGATTAGGAGGTACTGCAGCTTAGCCGCTCCTATGTTGGGTACCTTGCCGCTTATGATTTCTTTTATTGAAACGGCCTCATCTATGCCAGGTAAGACCAATGCGGCCTTTACTTATCCCTATGCCGCTCTGATTGGGAGCCCATAAGCCATACTGCTTGGCATACTTTTTAAATGTATTATAGGAGCTATTTAATAATCTGCTCGCCTGTCTCATAGAGAGGCTATTCTCTATAGCCCACTTGATACGAGCCTCTGTCAAAGTACTTGCCTTGCTGGCGGGAAATTCACGTTTTAACACACTATCCGTATTAGATTCTTGGTCTGTAGGCGCAGCGCCTGAAGGGGAAGGCTTTATATTTTCACTCATAGTTGACTCATCTTTTATTGATAATAACTATGGAGTATATCAAGAAATATTGACACGGGTATGTCAAACTACGAAACTTGACTATGACATAGATGTATCTTTCGGTTGTCTTGTCCACACCCAGGACAGACTCGGAGAGTCTCGCCCTTGTGCCGTGCTGACCATCAGATTAACAACGTTACTCCCATTTCACCCCATCACCCTATACGCCCATTGTGAGGGCTAAATATATTTTACCTCTTTCCTCTATAGAGAGCTTATGTGGATATTGTTGAATTGTCTCTCATTCCGTGGCCATGGAGGAACCCCCTATCGCCCCTATCGCCCCGATTACCCCACTTGAGGACTTGGATGAATGGCTTGAGGCAGGGAGAGGCGTATGCCTTGTACCTGAGCCAAGGATTTCATTATTGTGTACTAAGGGTATTGATTTTTGCGTCGTAGTCTTACGTGAACATATCGTAGAACATCTTGCCGAAGAGACCCATAAATGCTGCGCTTATCGTTGTTCTCCATTTCTTCGTTGATATTCTAAAGGCGCTATTCTCTTTTGTCTCGGCCCATAAGCCTTTGTGAGGGTCGAATAGATTTTCTTTGATGAACTTGATGTCCTGATATGATTTGATGTGTGCTTGGTCCATAGCCTGTTTTAAATCGTCTATGTCCTCTTTGATTGTATCTATCTTGTTGTGAATTAATTCAAACTCTTTTCTGTCTGCTTGATTCATGGTTTTTGGTCTCCCCTGTTTAGATAATCATATATAAATAGAAGAGACCGACCATTTTAGTCCGAGACTACATCAACTATTTTTGATTTTTTAGATGATATTACCTCATAGGAATATGGACTATCTGTGAGCCATTTATATACCATCGCCTCACTTGCCGTGACGCTCTGAGCATTGACTAAATAGTTTCTTCTCACTTTTCTTAGCTTGATTCCTGACTTTGAAGATACCTCTTCTTCAAAAAGTACCTGTACTTCATAGTATTCCATTACTACCTCTTTTGTTAATTTATTTCGTAACTCAATATGACATCGTTACTTGCTTCTTGATATATGTCTTGATGATAGATTGGCCACTTGCCTTCTGTCCATTCAGGGTCTTCAAAGCCAAGTTCTAATATACGCTCGTGTATATCATATTCATAGGCCTCGTGAAATTGTCTTGACTTCTTATTCAAGTCCCAAGCATTTAAATCTTGACTATTCGTTCCCTTGTCTACATCTTTGGCTCTTTGTGTTGACCTGTATTGTATGTAACCTAATTTATTTAAATGTATCATTCGTGTGGCCAGGAACGTTCTTATTATTAACTCGTGGTCATCCATTATAGGTACATTTGAATTATGTCCTCCTACCTTGTGATACAATTCACGTTCCCATATTCTCACGTGATTAGGCATTCCTATATTGAATCTAATTGATTTAGGTGTAATAGGAGCATTGACAGATGTAAGTATACCTGTGTCTTTGTCATAATCAGTATAGCCTGAGGCCCATTGATAACCATTTATCACGTGACCATCTGCATCATAGTTACGATTTCTATGTGTCCATTTACCCCAATAGTTAGTGTATGACCTTATCTGATTCTCGGGTGATATCTCAACTGCATCAGAGTATAAGAATCCTGCATCAGGATGTTTCTGAAATGCTTTTAATGAACTCTCTAATAAATCAGATAAAATATAATCATCGTGGTCAAATTCAACAAGATACTTGCCACGACATAGTGAGGCCGCTCTATATTTGACTTCTCCTATGTTGCCACCTGAGTAAGGAGTCATCTCAAATACTTTGACTCTGTAATCCTCTTCCTCTATTCCTCTTGCTATATCTCGTGTCTCTTCATCGTCACTATCTAAAAGTATTACCCATTCCCAATAGGGATATGTTTGTAATTGTAAACTCTCAAAGGCTTTATACATTGGCCTACCTGTCATATATGCAGGAGTAAAAATAGAGAATAATGGAGTGTCTGAGTGTAGTTTTAAATTAATTTCTTCACGTATGAATTTACCATATTGTGAATCAATATAAGTGGCCATGGTATCAATGTCTTGAAGCTCATTAAGGATGTGTCGCCATTTTATTTTGATGAGTGGGTTCTCTTTAGCTCTTAAAAGTTTACCAAAATCTTTCGTGTTACTCCCAATACTTAGAATAATATCAGGTTGTATGTGAGCCATATCACTCTCTAAATTTCTATCGGTAGATTTACAATACATATAGACTTCAGTAGGATAATTTCCGTGAGTATTCCTTTGAGTTATGTGATAGGATGTTCCTATCTGTAGGCCGTCCCATTGACTCCCATATACGAGAGCAGTGGTTCTTTTTGTAATTTTACCTGCCATTAGTAGTCAAACTCGTCATCAGGTCCTGAAGGTTCATCCTTCCACCATTCATATTTTCTCTTTTCTAATTGTCTATTCTGTAGACTATTTTTAAAGTGGAATTCATATTCTGTATTGGTCATAACTTTCCATATTTTGTCAAATTCTTCTTCTTCTAATTGTTTTACACCAAGAAAGTATGCCTTTGCACTAACTTTACCATATCCTGAATGTAACTCAGCTGATGTATTTATATTGTCATATTTATCTACTAACACCCATTTCATTTTATCACTCCAAATGTATTTTCAAACTATCTTCTACTCTTTCACTCCTCCATTCATCATAATAACTATAATATAAAACAAAAGTCTCTCCCCTCATAGACCTTACAGGCGCTATCCAATTTGATGTCTCACCATCTGTTCCTGTCATTGATGAGATGTTAGTTGTAGGTACTAAATCGTGTACTCCTCCTCCTGTGACATATGTGGTATCATACGCAACATATTCTACATTATCAGTTAAATTTCTATGTATAAAATAACCTAACGTGTCATTCAACTGCCAAAACAAATTAGAGGCAAATCTTATAGGCACAAACTCTTCGGGTACACCATCTCGTGTAACTGAAAAGTCTACCTTTGCTAATGTTTGCCAATTACTGCCACTTAATTCAAGTTCATATATACCATCACCATTTGCATCAGGCATATTACAATAAGGCTTTACGTCTAAAGGACTATATTCTTCAGGTCCTAATGAACAGCCTATTAGTAATAGACTATAAACGGTTAGAATGCTTCTTATTAAACTTTTTCTTACGTTTAGGTTCATAGTTTGATTTCTCCTTCTTTCTTTTTACTTTGTTTTTAGTTCTTTGTTCTTTAACCAACTCATCTTCTAAATCTTGTATGTATGGGTCAAGATAATCATCTATGTATTCTTCCATCATTGCGTCCTTTGCCACTTTAGTTTACTCGTTTCAGTTAGAAACTTGCCAACACTCATTCTTTTGTTTGCCGAGTTGATTATTACTATTGAATCAACTAAGCCATTGTCAACGAGTTTCTGCATCGTTACCATAGCAGTAGTAGGATAAAACTTACCATAAGACTCTTCTCCAATCTCAAGAGGATTGTCTTCGGTAATTAATTGGTCACAGGTTAAATAATAATTCATCACTTGAAAACAGAATTTACTAATAAATCTACCTGATTGTCAAGTCTTTTTATTTTTATTTTTAAACAATCTATTGCTGCTTCCATATCCTGTTCACCACTATCTTTTATTATCAAATTTAAGTTTTGTATCACGTTTTGAAATGTTGCATCATTGATAAGATTACCATCAACTTCTACCTCAATATCATTGAAACACTTTGAATCATACTTCAACATCTTGGCACCTAAATCATAATGAGTCTGAGGCTGTTCCTTGTTAATGTATTCTTGTATCAACTTCTCATCTTCTAAATATATGTTAGAGAACCAAGGCTCAAGAGCTGTCAACAACTTCATATTACAATTAGTAATCTTTAGACCTATGTTGTACTTAGGATTGATTATAGGATGTAATAATTGGTCGTGATTTACCATAGAGCCCCATTTTCTGATAAAGTTTCTCGTTGACCTCATATTCTGAACTAACCATTCATCACTTTCCCTATCTTTCATAAATACTTGACCATCAGGATTCCTCTTGGCTCCATCTTTGAATCGTGAACCTCTACAAGTCATATGATATACAAAGCCGTTCCACGTTTGAATAAATTCGTATCCTGCTAATTTGAATCTATTGAAGATGTCCGAGTCTTCTTTTGATTGAGGAGCAAACAATGGGTCGTGACCTCCTATTTTCAAAAAGTCATCTTTGTATATGGCCCAAGGAGCAAATATACCATTGGTAATCTTATCATCCTTTTTGCCTCGTAGCCAAGTCATTAACTCCTGTTCTTTGAACTCTTCAGGTTCTATACCAAAGTCTTGTAATATTTTTTCAGGACCATCAGGATGTAGAGGAGGTTCTATTCTCGTTAATGATACAACTCTTCCCGGTTTGATGTATTTATTGACCTCTTCATCAAGACCTGGACAAGCGTACATATCAGCGTGATATATCATCACGATATCATTTGTCGCCATATCTACCAATGTATCATATAGTATTGTGTGTCCTAATCTTGTAGGCCCTTCATTCCTATGTATCTTTACATTAGGGTCTTTTTCTTTTATCTCTTGCATCCATTCCCACGTGCCATCATCAGAGAAATCATCGGCCCAACATATTTCGTGTACGTATCCTAAATTCTTTCTGATACTATTATATGACCATTGTAAATACTTTAAATTGTTTCTACTTGGTTGAATAAAACTTATTGGTTTCATATTGACTCTTTGTATTTCTTTTATTAGATTTGTTTGTAACTTGTATGGCTTTAGTTCGCCTTGTTCTTCGTTCATTATATGTAAGTCTTGGACATTATAACAACTCTCTAAATCAATTAGACTTATTTTACCATCAGGAGTCTTTATTATATTTATGGGAACAAAATCGTAAAATACAATATTTTTTTCAATGGCTGTTTTCTTATACAACTCTACAAAGTCCTGAGGTATCGTTGTTGTAGTTAATACTTGACCTTTCACCGTCACGTATCCTATCATCATACCATCATCATCACTAATCAAGTGTGTAAGTGCTGGTGCCAATTCTTTGAAGAAGCCTTTCATCAAAGCCTCTTGAAAGTTCCAACGTCTTATGTAATCAGGGTGAAATATCTTATAACACTTTTCACCATCTGTGTACGTCACACGACCATGGTTCTGTCCATTTCTCTCGTCTAATACCCTATCATATTTGTTATTGCCTAAGACTTCAAGTGATGAAAAGTCTATATCTTTTAATTCAATGATGTCCAATATCCACCTACTTCCATTTCTGTTATATCGTTTATTGACCTCTTGCCTTTTGTATCAAGTTCAGATTCATCTACAACTCTAAAATCCAAAGAGATTCGTGTTTGACCTGTAGTGTTCTGTACGTTACCATGTTTGATTACAGAGCCTTTCCATAAATAATATTCACCATATTCTGCCTCAAGATTAGTAATCATAGACTTAGGATACTCAACAAATATGGTTGAAGTATCGTAGGCGTCTGTGAAGGGTAAAAATATATTCCATTCGTGTTTTGAATGATTGTAATCAGAATCTACGTGCCACTCTCCTACTGCCTTACCTCCGGGAGCGTGAACTCTAAATGTTGGTATGGTTTGATACAATGGATTCTCATAACCAAGTTCTTCACATATTGGCTCTACAAAGGGAACGTATATCTTCATAAACTCTTCCCATTCAGGAGTCTTATCGTGAAAGTGACTATAGAATCTTTTGTGTAACTCTGTGCTTTGGTCCTTTTCCCTATCAAGAAGGACTATGTCCATTCTTTCGTGTATAGTAGGAAAATCAATTTCGCCTATCATCTCCTGTACAGGTATGATGAAAGGAAAAACTTTGGTATCGTAATGATAGTGACTAATCATCTACTCAACCTCTGTCTCTATACCTCTCAAGTAATCAATAAAGACATCAGGTTGAACATTTAATTGTTCCATAATTCTTCTATTTAATTTTATGTTATCGTCTCGTACACTTTCTATTGATACGTTTGATTCTCTCGCAATCTTTCTATCAGGTCTTGTAATCATATCTCTTGAGCCTGCCCAATGATGATAAACTAAGTCATCATAGACACCGAAATATAGAGGGTGTAAGTTGACCTCGTTTGTTCTTTCAAGTGGATGCCATTTGATGTTATTTTCTTCTAACCAATGAACTACACCTCCCCACCAATTAGAGTGATGGTCTTCTAACAACTCACTCATTTGATAGGCTAATTTTGTATTTAACAACTCCACAGGAAAGGCCCATAAGGCAGGATGTGGTGTATGATATGTAGTGTCCCATTCGTGTTCAGGTTCTTTGAGTGAAACAAATTGATGTTTATTTACCAATTCTATGAAGGACTCATCAATATCATTTATTAAAAAGGCATCAGAATCTAATCTTAAAAATATATCACCTGGTTCAGCGTGTTTCAAGATTTCAGGTATGATATATCTGTGACCATCTGTCAAATGAAAGTTACCACTTTTATGTGCGTGTTTTCCCTTTTCTTCAACTAAAAAAACATCCCATTCATTCTCCCACTTTCTATAACTATCCTCATCCATATGTGAATATACAGAATATGTTTTATATGGTACTTTAATATGTTTATGTATTGATTTTATTTGTAACTCTGACCATTTGTCATCGCCATAATGTAGACTAAAAACGTGTATCATAATTTATTTACTACCTTTCCGATAAACTCTTCTATGCCATCAGCTAAGTTGGCTTCCCAATCTTCGTGAGCCTGTTCATCGGCTCCATCTGTAATATATTTAAAAGATATAAAAGGAATGTCAAAATGATGACAAACTTTGGCTAAGGCATAGGCTTCCATATCTACAACTTCACCATAGTATTGACTCCTATCCTCTACAAAAGAATCTCCTGTACCACAAGTAGCTTTTCTACCTATCGGGTTGAATTCACTCGTAGATTGTATCGTGATAGGAGGCTTGTCTTCAAAAGGAGTTTCACCTCTCATAAAACCAAGACCTGTAACATCCATATCCCTTTGTATGAATTTTGTACAATCAACTAAAGTTTTCTTTTTTATCTTTCTTGAACCAGCAGTTCCATAGTTTATGACAAGATTTAATCTTGCATCATAATTTATACTACCTTCAACTGCCAATCTTCTTGTTAAATTATAAGCCGCATTAACTTTTCCTACTCCTGTAATTAATAGATTATGCGGCTTCCAATCATCTAATTTACCCTGCGTTTCTACCTCGAGGGCTGAAACAATCAAAACATTACTTCTCATCAAATAACTCCATTTGTTTAGGGTTCGGTTTATTCCAATACTTAAACCATTTACCATCTTCATCAATCCAATCATCCCAATTATATTCTGCCATCTGTATTTGTATCGCCTTTAACATATCAGGTGTCAAGTGGTCTGCCGAATGTAATATAAGTGGTAACTTACTATGTCTTATTGTTTTCATTCTGCCATCATCTATTCTTATCTTGTATTGAAATTACACGAACCATCTCATCCCAAACTTCATCTCGTTTATCTCTACGTTCTTGTACTTTAGGTCCCCACTTAGTCATAAACTCTTTTATAGTCTGTTCTAAGTCTGTTATTCTTTTATCTAACTTGTCAAGTTTCTCTACAGCTTCTCTTGTCATAGTATTACCTTTTTTGTGTTTAGGGTCGTAGGGACACATTAAACATCCGTGTCCACAACAATACCCTCTCTCTAATAAAAATTCTCGGGATAACATTAATCATATTTGATTACTGATTTTACGTTTAAATCAAACCCTTCTACTCTTGGCACGTATTTTAAATCAATTAATACTAAATTGCCAATTACTTCATAACCTGCCTTCTTGGCTAATTTATTAACTGCCATCATAGTTCCTCCTGTAGCCAATACATCATCTACAATAACAATTTGGTCTTTCATTGAAGTGGTCTGTAATTCTAATGTCGCAGTACCATATTCTAAATCATATGTTTCTGTTACTTTTTCTCCTGGAGTCTTGCCTTCTTTTTTTGCACATATCACTCCACCACCAAAGTATGTAGCAAGTCCTGATGAAAACAAATATCCACGTGAATCAATACCACACCAAAGGTCAGGTAATAAATCGTCAAAATTTCCTCCCATATCCACAAGTGCAGACCTGAAAGTTTGTTCATCTGCTAATAAAGGTGATATATCTTTGAAGTTTACACCTTCAATTGGAAAATTAGGATACTCTCTTATAAATCGTTTATACATTTAACATCTCCTTAATAAATTTTGTGTTCTCTAATCCTGGTCCTACCGTGAGTCTTAACCAATTATCTCTACCATCATATGGTATCTTACATCCTGCCTTATATGAAATATCATACTTGTCCAATATATCAGTATAAAAATCGTTGTCTAACCAATCGTGAAGATGTATCCAATTACAATCTCCACCTATAACATTTGCCTCTGTTGGTTCAAACATCTCAATCAACTTAGCCTTTGATTCATTCGTAGCCTTTACATAGTTCTCAACTACATCATAGTTATCCAATATATGGATACCAAATTTAGCAGCAGGTCCTGTTATCTCGTGCATTATTCTGAATTTCATCAATTTTTCAATCATAAATTTATTTGATATGACATAACCTATCCTCACACCTGCCGCGCCTTTCGCCTTACTGAAAGTCCTACTCGTCATAACATTATCATATAATAGACCTGTCTTTATACAGGTATCTTCTTGTCTCTCTACAAACTCTGCGTATGCCTCATCAATCAAAACAGGTATACCCATATCTTGAGTCTTCTCAAATATTTCTTTCATCTCATAACTTGGTTTGAAATCACCTATAGGATTATTCGGATTTGCTATGATGACCAAAGATGTCTTTTCATTGATTCTATCCAACATTATATCAATAGGCCAATATAGTCCTTCTGTTTGTGGCCAATCCGGACCATGCTCATATGGCACTTGTCTGAACCTCGCCTGATATAATTGTGAGTAAACTTCATACATTGGAAAACAGGGAAATGTAGATAAGACTTCTGAACCTGGAGTGACAAATACATCAAACATTGTCCTTATACCTATATCGCTACCTGGAGTAATAAATACATTTTCGTTCTTTACTCCATAATGTTCACTAAGTCTCGTCTTTAACTGATTGACATACGGATAGGTAATGAAATCAGTTTGTTTGATTGAATCAATCCAATCATCCCAAAACTTTTTTGGAAACTCTGTTATTCTTTCACTTTGGTCAAGTCTCCATTCATACTGAGACTTGTCTTTATCAACCTCGTACCTGACTATATCGTCAAGATACTTTTTGTATTTTATCACTAATTGTTTACTCCTAAATGTGATAGTATTGGTGTAAGTTCCTTGTAAGAACAATTCAAACAATGTTCTGTTGGGTTCTTTGTTTTACAACCATTCTTGATAGCCTGATAACCAGGACTTCTATGTATTTCATCAATGTGTTCTTCAAATAAATTACCTAATGGTGTAGCTCCTGTGTTCATACAACATACTTTTACGTTGCCTTCCACGGTGACGTAAAGACCCTTGTCTACCCAAAAACAATCATCAAAGTCCCATACAGCCTTACCCATAATTTTGTCCTGATAATTATCCATTAAATATTTCAATTGTTCTTCTGAATATCCTGAAGTGGCTATGTCGTCCTTCATTGAAGTGTTTTCATCCCATATCTGTGCTATGTTCAATCTGATACCATCAAGTTTGTATTCATCAACAAAAGCCTCTACTTTAGGTATGTCATCAACGTTGTAGGCATTGACTACATAATTTATAGGCACTTCACAACCATGCCTTTCAATTGTCCTAAAATCTTCTAAGAATTTCATCAACACACTCCATCTTGCCGGAGCTCTATCTCTTTCATAATGTTCACCCCAACCATCAATACTCAAATACAACATATCAATGTATTTCAAGGACTCTTGAAATTTCTTTCTAAATTTAGAGCCTTCGGTTATCTTGTATTGACAATTTGTAGCCACAATGATTTTTGCCTCGGGAAATGTTTCTTTGAACATTCTACAAACTTCATCAAACTGAGGATGTAACATAGGCTCACCCATACCCATTAGTTTAGTTTCGGTGATAGGATGATGGCTTATACCATCTAATAATTTTTGCCAATTATCAAGACTCATATGTTTCAATGGTCCTATCACATCCATTCTATTGCAGAATGAACAATCAAGATTACAATAATTGGTAGTTTCAAGGTAAGCGTAAGTAATGTGACCTGTTTTATTCATAAGTGTATCCAAACATTTTTATATCATTGTGAAAAGCATCTGATATGATATCAACACTTTCACTATTATACATATCGTGATAAGTTTTTATATTAAAAAATTTTCCTTCGTGTGTTTTCACATCACTTCTCATCTGAGGTATCTCTTCTAACTGAACATCTATCCCAAGCCTCCTCATAACACAACTGAAACCTATTGATAAAAACTTAAAATCTATAACGTAGTCTACACCTATTTTACCATCGTCATCTTTGATGTAAGAATACACCTCATCTATATTTCGTGTGCCATCGTGTTCTCTTTCGTAGACACCACCTTTATGTGAATATCTTTCATCAACTCTTACTTTATACTCAGGAGTTTTTTTGTCAACAAATGCCATCTTTACCCAATCATTGAACTCTGCATCTACATATGGTGCGGCTATAGGATTACAAACATTCTTCCTATAATAACTCACCATCCTATCCCAAGGATTTCTTGATATACTAAATTTGTAGTAATCGTCAAAGTCTCCTGTTTTCATTATCTCCTGTAAAGTCCAATGTTGTGAATGTGGGAAGTTTATTGATTCGTGGTCATACTCATAATCTGCAGGGTATTTGAAACCATAAAGGTCAAGTGCCTTGTTGACAGAATTACCTCCTGTCTTATTAGCGTGAACAAATATGAATTTATGTGTTTCTGATATCAAGAGGAGAATACCACTCCATAAAGCTGTAATAACTCAACGTTGTATTCCTCACAAGTTTCGCCTACTCTATTTTTTAGATTCAAAAATAATTCAACATCGTTTCTTACATCAGTATACAAATCTTCACTATCAAGCATAATGTGATTAATCTTTCCTGTATCAAATAATTTGTCCAAGTTCAAAACACCTTTTAGTGTTTCAATTTTAGGTACAAAACTTACATCATCAGGTAACATTTCACATATCAGATTTACCTCTGCAACTTCTTCTATGTTTGATGTAGCGAAGTATTTTATGTTTTTGTATTTATGAGTAAAAGTTATTGCATCAGTAAGTGATAAAGATGGAACAGGTGGTTTAGACCTACCTTTAGGGTAATCTAAAAACACATCATAATCTCTATCAACAAACTTCTTCAATTCTTTCATATCTTTAACGTGTGCCATATTGATTCTTATGACTACATCTTCGACCTTCTGAAATTCAGGTAAGGTCAATAAGTGATTTGATAATAATATCATACGTATCTCCATTGTGCTGTGTTATGTTCTTCTTCTCCTTCGGGAGCGTGTTTTGTGAAATAATATAATGCAACAGACCATCTTTGTATATCAGGTGGTGTATTCAATGGTCTTGGATGACCATGAAAAGATTTAGATGTCGTGTTAAATATAACACACCTGTTTTGCACAGGACTAACGTCTTGAATCTTTTCTGTTGTATCTTCATTCCACATTTCAAAATTACCTCCCCATTCTTCTTGCCAATCAGGAGTCAAATAAAGTAATAAATTTATTCTACGATACCAAGGCTCCACGGGATGTAACATATAATCGGTATGTACATTTAAATGTCCGCCTGTATGTATTCTATGTATGCCTCCTCCTGCAAAATATGGGTCGGCAAATAAGTTTGTTATGCCGGTCATCTCACCTAATTTTTCTAAAAATTTGTCTGAAGTCAAGTCATTAAATATTTGTCCAACGTGTGGACATATTGATTTCATATCATTCACACGTTTAATATACACTTCCGCTTCTTCATTACTATTTCGATAGGGATAAAATTTTTTTTTATTTTGTTCTCTTTCACTATTAGGGTCTATGGCATAAGCCCAATCGGGCCACACTTCTATCAGTTCTCTGTAAGCTCTATTGATTAAATCAATAGGGGCAAAGTTATCTACGACCATATGTGGAAAAGGTTGTTGTGAATAATATTCTTCTCTACTTACCATTTCGTATTTTTGTTGCTGATATTTGTTTTATTTCTTCAGGTGGTACTAATTCATTTATAGCATAACCAACATCCCTACCATAGTTAACCGACTCTATAGCTGGTATCGTTATCACTTCAACGTCACCTACGTTTACTTCATCAAAAAGTCTTAAAATGATTGACTTGCGAACTGATTCAGTTGGAAATGGATTGTTCTCAGGTTCTTCATCGTGAATATCCATAATGGCAATACAAACTTTTTTACCCTCATCCAACATTTGTCTAACACACCATTCGTGACCATCGTGAAAAGGTTGAAATCTTCCGATGTATAATGAATATCTCATACTATTCTCCTCGTCTTAAATCCTGCTACTTCAGGGTTAACATCAGGTGTGCCTTTGAATCTTGTCAATACTTCCTGATTTTGTCTTACGTATTTTTCTTTAAATCTTTCATAATTGTTAATATCAAAATCACCTTCACGTAGGTGTGGGTCTTTATACAAGGCCCTGATAGCCTCTGTTTCTATCTCTCCGAAAAAGTGCCAATCAACTTTGTTCCATATGTCGTGTCTTTGTAATTGTAAACATATTTCGTGATGTGGTGTAGTGATTGAATTTGTATCTAATTCGTTATACGTCTCTGCGTATATGTCAATGTTTTCACTTTTTGAAAATATAAATGAATCAAAAACTCTATCGTTAGGATGTAAATTAAATTCTCTTCTCTTTTCCCAAGTGGATAAATCTACCTCTTCTGTAGTATCAACTATTCCTATGTTATCTCCTTGTCTAACTCCATCAATCCAACCAACAGGTCTTCTGTATCTGAACCATATTCTGTCCATATCAAATTTACTAAAATCTAAGGGTACCATAAAGACGTGGTCGTATCTGAAAAACATAACAGCATCGTATTTGAATCCATGCCTCTCTTCATATTCTTGTCTTAACCTATTACACATAGCTGTAGAATACCATCTTGAAATTATAGCATTATCACGTATTGTTTCCATACCAAAATCAATCTGTTTTTCATAGATAGAGCCTTTAGGTTCGTACAACTTTTCAAGACCTTCACGATGTTCTATTGACCAAGAGTGCATAAAGACATCAACATCATTGATATCAAAAATGTTTTTCTTATTCCAATAATGAGCCAAACGATAGTCTATATCTCTACCAAGGCCCATACCATGTTCACAGGCCCCAACGATTCCTACTAAACAATAAGCTACTCTCATTTTTTATCCTTTTTATTAAGATTTCTCGGATTGCCATTTGAGAATAAACTAAGTATTGTAGGAGGTAGAAACTTATCAGCATAATTTCTAACAATTATAAATTCGTAAAATAATATAGCAGGTACCATTATTATAACTGCTATAATTATTGCCAATACTTCATTACTCATTTCATAAAGTCCTTTAAGTTATTACTATTACGTGGTATGTTTACAGATGAACAAGTAGGGTATTTGTTACTCTTTGAAAAGTCGTTGATGACAATTCTTTCAGCGTGAGGTAAGTCAAATATAATATCGTGATACTTGATACCTTCTCTATCCAATTGACTTATCGTAACCTCTTTGAATGATGATTTTCTTGAAGTCGTAATTATTATTCTACACTTACCTGAATCATAAAGGTCATTCATATAATCAACGTTTTTTTGTATAGCCTCGGTTGTTCCCCATATAGGCTCAAAGTATTCGGCTGAATTGTGTACAAGAACACCATCTAAATCGGTAAAGATTGTTTTGTATTCAGATTTATATTTGTTCCAATCCTCTAAGGTTCCCCAATCGGAATACCTATCTACTTTTTGTGCCTTGAAAGTAACACCATCTAATAATTGTTGATAGATTATATGGCTGATATATAACTCACTTGATACCTTATCTACAATTTTATCATAAGTGATTAAGAATTTTTCAGCATCTGCGAACGAGTAACCACCAACACAAAACAAATCATTGATGACACTCTTTTCAACTATATCTGTAATGTTACCCATCGTATCAGTTATTACATAACTTTTATTCCTGGCTATGACCTCTTCCATATCGTGTAAGGAATACACAAGAACCGAATCAGGTTCAACTATATCACAACTTAAATAATCGTCACAATCTTTTATTATGATGTGACCATCTATATTAGCGTTTTCTATACTCTTGACCACGGTTTCACTTTGACTCTTTGTACGTGTATCTAATAAAATAATATCAAAGGGTATCTGTATTTCCTGTAATGATGTTTTTATAGCCTTGTTCAAGTTCCACGTATCAACATCACCTTCATAAGCAGTTAGGACAATTTTTTCTACGTTTGACAAATCCATACCACTGATACCTTTCGTGACCATCATTGAACCATCAGGATGATTCAAGGCCCATTTAGGTCTCATATTAGGATATCGTGAACTTGCTCCAGCGCAAGGTAATATTAATGTTGACATAATAATCTTATCTCCTTCATCAGATAATCAACTACCGATTTGTTTTTTGCATAAGGTATGATTCGTAATAAATTTAACAACTGAAACTCTTTGTAATATTCTTGAAAATTTGTATGTAATTCTTCCTTCAACATATTGTCAATGTATGTGAGTGCAAGTTCAATCTTGGTCTTGTTCTGTACATTACTAAAGTTCAATGACCATTTATGTTTTGTGTCCTGCCGTAATTTAACGTAATCTTGTATAGGATTTTCTAAGTATGTATCTAAGAAGTCTATCAAAACCATTTCCGATTTGTCAAATAAAATATTTGAAAAGGTCATATCACCATGACATTGACCTGTTATCAAATATAAATATTCGGGTAAATCATAAAAATGAAAATTAAGTTCTGAGACGAGTATGCCCCATCTTCTAAATATTTGATTTGATACCTTCTGATATTTGTTTTGTATTATCTTACTTGATACTCTTTTCCTATTTTTCTTACACTGCGTCCGTATGTAATATACTAAACTTTCACCTATAAAGTCAAGTTCTTTTTTACCTGAAAATTGTAAAAAATCATCAAAGTTTTTATAAGGTTCATAGTCCATAGTAATGTAACCATGACCTACATTTTTGACTTTAGCCGCCCTAAAATTACCTATAGGTTTGAACTCCATTTGTTTTGCAGCTTGTCTGAACAATCTATCATTGTAATGTTTAGGGCAGGTCTTATGTACTCTACCTTTAGAATTTAATTCTATTTTACAACCTGAATGTCCTTTAAACAGGTTCGGCATATGTGTCAGGGTCCTCCGGTATGTGTTTCTCACTTACCCAAAATATAGCTCTCATCTTTGTCTTACCCACGTTCTCTATATTATGAGTATAAAATATTGGCATATCAATAAATTGTATTTCATCACCTGATACTTCGTATTCGATGATATCATCAGAGTCTATCTTTCTCAATCTTATTACAGCCTCACCATCAAGAACACAAAATCGTTCAAACTTTCGTGTATGAAAATGTTGACCACGTATGTATCCTGGATTAGTAAATGATGTAAACACTAATCCTTCACTCATATCAACATTAACAAGTTCAGCCAAATCACCTCTATCATCTGAGTGAGTTATAGTAGGAAACAATCTGTCTTCGTGATTCATATATGACCTAAAAGTATTGAATAAATGTTTCTTAAAGTTTGTATCTAAATTAGGTATCTTACCTCCAAAGCCATATTGTGCTTTATAGCCTTTCAACATTTCTAATACTTCTGTTACTTTTATAAACTCGTGTGGTAAAGGANTAATCGTGTCNGTCTCTATTTGTTCTATGAACATTTTAACCACATCTGTAACAAAGGTCAACTGAACAATATTGTCTACCATTACTTCAGGTTCTTCATCATTACACAACTTATGACAGAAAGTAGCCACAAATGAATTGTAATTAGGTTTACAGAATGGACCGAACACATTTGGTATTCTTATTGACCTGTGTAATGGATTAGCCCCTCTCAGCATCTCTTCACATTCTCTTTTTGAGGCTCCATAAAGATTGTCCTCTTCAGCCTGNAGTGATGANGCAAATAATATTTTTGTATCTTCTGCAATACTTTCAAGTAAATAAGCTGTTAGCCTTATGTTTGTTTCATAGATTTCATTTTCATCGCCTCTGTTCATACCTGCTAAATGAATGACCCAATCACATTCTTTTATTCTAACATCCATGCCAAAGTCTTTATCAAGTTTTATCACATCGTGGTCTGTGGCATACTTCAAATATGTATAAGTGTGATAGCCTATAAAACCATCACCACCTGTTATACCGATAATCATAATAGAACTCCATTGTCAATTAAAAATTGTAAACACTCTGATTGTGGCATCAGAGAATCTTTTGAATTATATGACCATCCATCAAATGGTCTTACTTGTTCGTGGCCTATGAGATAACCATAGCTACATTCTCTTGTACGTGTCCACTCTTCAGCTGATATCATCTCCTCGTGAAGTTTCTCACCCTCCCTAATACCTATTTCTTTTAAATCTATTATCATCTCAGGTCTCATCTCATCAATTATAGTTTGTGCTAAATCTGTAATCTTGAGTGACTTGACTTTAGGTATGGCAATCTTACCATGTGCGCTATCGTCATTAAAGGCATTATCAATCAACTCAACTGCCGTGTCCAAAGACAATAAAAATCTTGTCATTTTAAAATCAGTAATAGGTAGATGAGTTACCTCATCACTAAGTAATAAATTTTTGAAAAATGGAATAACTGAACCTGTTGACTCCAACACATTTCCATATCTAACCATCTTGACTCTTAAAGACATATCATTATGTACGTTAGCCATATTCATATAAAGTTGTTCACTAATTGATTTACACATCCCATATACATTGATAGGTTTACAGGCTTTATCTGTTGAAACAAATATCAGATTGTCACATAGTGCATATTCTTCCATAGCCTCAATCACATTTTGATGACCTAATATATTTGTCTTTACGCTTTCAAAAGGATTCTCCTCACAAAAGTGAACGTGTTTTAGAGCGGCCGCGTTGATTACTACCGTAGGACTATACCTTATCAAGGCAGTTCTTATTGCAGCTTTATCTCTTATGTCACCCACAACATATTTCACATTAGGATATTCACTCCTCATATGGAAGTGTTTATGTTCGTCTCTTGATAAAACTATAATTTCATTGTCATCATAATATTTCTTGACCAAAGATTTACCTAAGGCTCCTGTGCCTCCTAATATTAAGATTGATTCTTGATACATATCTTACTCCTTGTATTTATACCTTCACCATCTTGTAGACTCCAAGTCCACCCGTGACCTAAACAGGTTAGCTCTTTACCATCTTCACTAACTTTTCCGTGATGTTTTAAATCATAATATTGATGTGGACAATATCTTTGAACTTCACAACCATTTAGATTAAAGGTCTCATCTAATATTGAGGTATCTTCTACTGAATCTTTAATTCTGTTTAATTTATCAATTTGAAGATTTCTAAAAAATCCTACTATCATTGGATTATACTTATCAGGACTTCTTTCAAAAGTACATCTCATACTCAGGAAAGCCTCTTCCCAATCTGTAATATTATCTTCTTGTATTTCTATAAATACACGTGAAGGCATCGTAATTACATAAAACATTTTTGTTGTGTTTAAACGTTCTTCTACAATTACTCCATTCTTAAAATCAAATCTAAAAGAATCATAACCTTGAACTTGTAAATATAGTTTTTCAACTATGTGTTTTTTCAACCAAGTAGATTCTTTCATTATATTATTCATTTTTGATAAAAACATAATTTTCGCCATCTCGTACAAATCTCTATCACCTAAGATATTGTAAGTATTTAGTTTTTTGTTTTCATAAACAAATCTTTCTTTATCAGGGCCTTCAGGTCTATCTTCAATTGTATCAAACGTAAATGTATCTCCTGGTAAAACTCTAAAAATAGAATCATCTTCATCAAATTCTTTGACTTGCCAATGGTCGTGAAATACACTTGCGTTGTCTCCATAATGATTCAAGTGAGTCATATGCTCATCTAATATAATAGGAGGTCCTGCAGTAACAATTGATTTCTTAACATCCAACTCTTCTTTTATTTTCATAAATCTTTCAATTGTTCTGTCCCTATGTAAGTCACATTTTTCCTTCTTTACCGACATATCATAATCATATGAGTTTGGATGATAACTTGCTCCTGAGGCTTGACACGCCATCATATCAATACCACATTGAAAACTTGGTAAGTAAGTATCTATCCATTCTTTATGTTCGGGTAAAATCTTTGAATCATTTATATTTAAAAAACTCTGATGATTATCAATAACCAATAATGCTGAATCTTCTCTTTCTCTATCAATCGTTTCACAAACAAAAGTTCTAAAAAAAGTTTCTCCCTGTTTTACACCATGATAACCTTGTTCTATAAACTTTTCAGCTCCTATGTCAATAAATCTTTGATGTAAATCAGCATATTTATAATCAGGTAATATTACTTTTAAATCAGGTCTTTCAGTAAACAACTTTTCTAAATATACCTCATCAAAGTGGTCTCTGTGAACGTGTGAAACAAAGAGGTGTGTTACTTCGTCTTCAATCATTTTCCAATCTACTGATTCTTCATTAGGAGGATAGACATACCACGATTTAAAAAAAGCAGGATTACTATGTAACCAAGGGTCACATAAAATTTTACAATCTCTCGTTTCTATAAAAAGTCCTGCGTGTCCTGTATAAGTTATTTTCATACGTATGTACACCCTGCTACATAGTTACCACTTTTATATGGCCTCTCTCTACGTTTACCATCAAGTTCTTTACCATGTATAGGACCAAAGTGAGTGTTACCCAAAATGTATGTATCTGAATACCTCGCAGTCCACAAGTTCATACCTGATTCGTTGCCAAGATTTACAAGTGCCTTAGTCTTTAACATTTGTTGTTGTCGTATTGTTAGACCCATATCTTTTATCAATACAGGGTCTTTAATAAAATTAAAAGATGTTTGTTCTATTGGGTTTTCACTATAGACTAACCATCTATCTACCTTGTCTTGATATTTTTCCCATATTGATATCAAACTATCCGCCTGAGCCGTCTTGTCAAAAGTTGAAGTCATACAAATGTAACCATACCTATCGAAGTCCTGTTTCTCAAACCAATATCTCTCTCCATCAGTAGGATAAAATTCAGGGTCTACATCATCTGTGTTCACACACCAAAAGTCCATCATTTGTTTTAGTAGAGGAACTCTATCTTCATCAGGGTCAAATATTTTATAATGGTCGTGAAATATTTCTTTCTGATACGAATCAACAAAATCATCTACGTGTGGATTGTTTTTAAATATCATTTCAGGAACCATTGAAGCGTCAAAAGTACCATACCCCCAATTTTGTAACATATTACCATATATCTTTTTCATTAATTTTTGTGAAGGGACATATACTTTACAATCAGGATATTTTTCTTTCAAAAGTCTCGGCATCGCTGATAATAATATCCAATCACCTATACCATGACACGTTCTCATAACCATAAATTCTTTATCTTCTACATACTCATCAGGTATGTACATAGGAGACTTTTTAGAAAAGCCTAATTCTTCAGCCTGTAAAGAATATAAAGTGTCGTTGTGAATTCTAAAAAAGACTTTCAAAGATTCTACCCATATGTTTTATGAAGGCTTGTTCACTATAATATAAATCGTATCTTTGTGTCATAGTCTTAACACACAAGTCATAGAATTTGTCATCTTTTAACTTTTCAGCTACTTCTTTAGCCGATTCTATATCACCTGGTTCTACCGTTGTCAAGGGATGTAATAGTCTTTGTGTGTTTACATTTGAGTATCCAATACAAGGTGTACCGTGAAAGGCGTGATTAAGATTAAATGTTCCTGCACTCGGTGTGCCAAGTTGAACACCAGCATTGAATTGTGATAAGTAACTCATCCATTCTTTCCACAATAACCATGGAGTATGAGTGATTGGCATTTGTTTCTCAAGTTCAGGCATTCTACCTGTTGAAGGAGCGTGTATATTATCAGTAAGTTGAGAGGCTACAATGTAACTATCAAACCCACCATAGGCCCAAACAAAATTACCTCCTAAGATTACTGCATCACCCCATTCACTTTTACCGACAAGGTCATCTGTAATCATTAGTGATGGCATCACGTCAGCTCTTTTACCTGAAAGACCTTGATAGTAAATGACATCACAATCATTATGACATAAGATGACATCCATTTCTACTATAAAATTATAGTACCACACTTGCCAATCAACAGGGTCATCTTGCCAATAATTGTAATAAGACTCTTGCATCATCAGAACTTTTTTACATACTCTTTTATAGTGTTGTAACAACTCTTCGCCTCTGTCAACAAGAGCTTGTTTAGACTTTGGCATAATCATTATACCAATATCATACGTGTTATCAGGCAACTGCCACAACTTAGGTATAGGATGATGAGTAGCCTCTAAGGCAATCTGCCAAGCAATATCAGTTCTTGCATTAGGATGATTTCTTGGTACTTTACCCTCGTGTCCTGCCTCAGTAAAAAATCCTATTTTCACGAAAAACTCTCCACGATTCTATATGATTCTACAACATCAACGCCACGTTTACTCGCCTGATAATTAGAATGAAAATTGTCTATCGCCTTATTTTTAAAATATGGAGCGTGTTGTTGTGATGTAAATAATTTTAACATTTTCTTTTTATCTTTTAATGTTTTACTATTAAGAGATACAAAATGATTAGGTATCCAAGTATTCAATGCACTCGGTGTTCTGTATTCTATCAAGTTCATAGGCTTTCGTCTACAAAGAGCTGGACCTATATTGTTTACCATTCTATGTTCAAAGTGACTATCAAGTTGAGGTGTTGTAAATATTGTACTCATCATTTTATACATTCTACTTTCAACAAAATCTACCATAGCGTCTTCGGATTGGTCTCTAACAAATCCATCTTTGACTTCACCAACAACATTAGGTAAAAGTTCCCATACACTTTCGTTCTCACCACGTCTGTCACTTTCTGTTGTTGACTTATCAAAGTCACCTCCACCACTCAATACTATGATTCTAAAATGTGTATCAGTAAACTTTAAAAAAGTACCTAACATCCCATATTCAATATCATCGGGATGAGCTCCTATAACTATGGCGTGTGTACTATTAAGAAATTTCATACTTTTCTTGTTTATATGGTAACTCTATAGATTGGAATGGTTTGTCTGTATAAATTTTTATCCCGTGTCTTCTCAAAAAATCTCGTAAATCTTCTGTTAAAGGCGATGTTTCATCAGAACAAGTTTTGTCTATGACATTTAACCAAGTGAAGTTTTCACCTTCAATTAAGGTTATCACTCCATTGTTATACGACATAGTAAACCTATCCCTACCCTTAAATTTAATATGATTTTGCCAAGAAGTCAAGATATTTTTCATCTTTTCTGTAACATCAACATCGTGTGGATACATATTTTCTCTGATGACTTTACAAGGTTGACCTGCAGCAAGTGAGCCTTCAGGTATACTTTTATTGATGAGTGAATTAATTCCTATTACACAATTATCACCTATCTCTACGTTAGGTAGTACGATACACCTTGCAGGCAACCATACATTTTTACCTATCGTCACAGGACCAAAGTCGTCAGGAAAACCTTCTAAAACATTTAACCAGGCTCCGTGAGTCCATATCATTACTTCAGAACCTATACCACAATTGTCTCCTATTTTTACAGGACTATTAGGATTGATTACCACGTGGTCAAAAATACCAACGTTGTCTCCAATGTCAACCGTTGAAAACTCACTACGATTTCCTCCACGTCCTATTTCAACGTCATTCATACAATATAAATTTTCACCTATTGTCAATCGTCTACATTCTGCCTTGAAGTTTTTATCTATACGTGACATTTTACCTATAGTCAAACTTTGACCATTGAATTTAAAGTTTTCACCAATGACTACATTAGGTCCTATGTTGACCGACTCAGCAAGTATTTCACAACCTTTACCAATCTTTGCTGTTGCGTGTATATTAAAGTTCTCCATATAACTCCTCATACGTTCTTTTTATCCAATAATGTGAATCTCTACCCATACCATTCTGTGGTATAGCATTGAAATGATACACATATCCATTTTTTAGAAAGTGTAATTCGTCTGTCCACCATTGTCTTTCGTCATAATATAATAAATTCTTACGTGCCAAATCTTGTAGATTAAAACAATTAGGTAATATGTGTAGACCTGGATGGTCACCATCATTCTCGTATTCTCTAAAAAAGTTTATACAAGTTTGGTCACACGAGTTCCATTTACCAAATACTTGTAATAATCTTTCTTGATTTTTAAAGTACCAATCTCGTAAACTTTTCAAATAGTTTTTATGTTTTCCTGTAAATACTTGAAATCCACCATTGACATATAAATGTGTTTTAAATGAAGGTTGATTAAAGAAAGCAGGACCATATTGAGAAATACTTTTATTTACCCACTCATAATCACCATCATTTGCTACAGCCATATAGTCATATTCACTATTTGCTGTAAAGAAATTAGGACACTCAGGGTGTACGATGGTATCAGAATCAACTACTAATACTTGTTCGTAATTTATTTCATTATGTTCAAGTATGTCTAAGACGTAATAACGTTGCCATACAATAGGCATCTGTTTAGGGTCTGTTACAGGCTCTTCTAATAAAAATACTTCACAATCATTCTTTTCTGCAAAGTGTTTCCAAGAGGCTATTGAATATTTATACGAGTCGCTACGACCATTACCCAAATCAATGCTGGGTATGAATATTATATTTTTACCTATTTTGTTTGCCATTTGTCCATAGTCAATTCATCAAAAGGATAACCTTGGTATCCTTTACGTTCAAGAAATGTATTTATACCCTTCCAATCTGAAAGGTCTCTTTCTGTAACTTTATTTTTTCTGTCAAAGTAAAATCTTGGTTCAAGAAACTTATAACCATCAACTGAAAAGGTATAATTGTGAATTAAATCGTCATCATCTGTAACGCCATTGACCATAAACTTATCATAATTTTTAGGAAATATTTCAACAACATTATCTATTTTAGCGTGTCCATCTCCTATTGCCAAATCTTTTCTCAATCTTGATGTTATAATAATATCTAAATCATCATTTTGCCTTATACCCATTAGTGTTAATATGGCTGATTGAGTCAAACAATATTGTGATATAGGTAACCTTGCTAACTTTTCTAAATGCCTAAAGTTCCACATTGGGTTCTTCATTATTTTACTTTGCCTCATATAAAATGGTATGTAACTTTCACCTCTTATTAGTCTACCAATCATAGCGACTCCTCGGTGGTAACCATGTTTAATATATCTCTCATCAAAGTCTACAGGATTTTCTTTTAAGGCAATGGCTATTTGTCTATCTGTCATTTTAGATAAGGACTCGTAGTATTCTTTAGTCATATTTTCCCAACCTCTTTCGTGATGGTCAGCTACATTATGTCTAAAGCCTGCCATCATAGCATTATAATATTGCCAATTCTTAGGTGTTAATGTTTTCTCAACTTTTTTAATATTTTCTTCTGAACTAAAAAACTTTATTACATCTTTTACTTTTAATAAAGTGTTATTTTGTTTTATTATTTCTTTACCCCCACCGCCTTGAGCTAACTCCATTTCTAAAAAGTAATCAAGGCTTATTGGTGCATATGTATTTTCTTCNTTATGTTTTGGTGGCCATACGAACATTTTCTATAACCTCTTCGTAAAAATTATTTTGTGTTTTTTGTTTATCTATTGTTTTATGATGATATAAAGCAAACATTTCGTCCCAAGGTAAATTAGTACTCGTTTTAGCACCTACTACAAGTTCGTGTACAGGTCTTACCCATTGTATCGTTTCAATGTTTTTATAAATTCTTGCCTGTGGGTCAGGCCAATTTATCCAACCTCTCTCATCAACTCTCCATCTAAAATTCTTTGCATCATCTTCTGTCATACCATCAACCGTATTGACTCTCGGTACCCAAAACAACTCGACATTTTCATTGTTCATCAATATGGCTTTGATGTTAATCAATAACTCTTCATTGGGTATTTCATCTGCATCTAAGTTAAAAATATACGGCTTTTTACATATACTATTCAAGTAATTTTTTTGACTTGCAAAGTCCTTATTCAAAGCTCTCTGTTCAAAGGTATTTACTAATCCTGAATCAACGTGACCTTGTATCATTTCAACGTGTGAATCATAACTGAAGTCGTCAAGAATTACTATTTCATCGTCATCAGGGTCTTTAAAATTAGATAAAAATTTAAGTAACTTGTCAAGTTCCCAAGTCTCATTGTGACTTGTTATAGCGTAACTAATCACGATTTCATATCCTTTTCTAATCTATTCATAATTGATGCAGATACCTTCACAGGTTCCTGAAACACTTGATTAGCTCTAACTTTCGTATAATCAAAAGTTCTATAGATTCCATATCGTTGTATAATTTGCCTTGTCCTACTATAAACCTGTTGACTTCTACCTTCTATTATCAACTTCTCAACTCCCTCTTCAATCAAAACAGGTATACCTACTTTTCTAAAAAGTTCTATGAGAGCATTACCTCTTACTAAAGGAAAGTTCCTATCCTCTAATTGATAACCATGCATCAAATGTTTGGTAGTAGGATTCTTTGCCTTGTTTATTAACTTAGGTTCTAAGACTAAAAATAAACGTTTAGTGGATGTACCACCTTGTTTAGTTTTATATCTGAAAGAGATAATATCTCCTCTTTCTACTTTAGCCCATGCGTATGGTCGTCTCATTTATCTACTGCTATTCCCATTTCTTTGCAGGCTTCTAAGAAATCATATCTACCATATTCTGTAGCACCTTCTATGTCTAACCTGGATTTATAAAACTCTCCCTCTTTGTTAGGTACAGGAAAGTTTTCTCGTTCGCTTTCAGGTATATCTACCAACTTAGCATATTTCCATTTCCAATTATCCTCAGAGCCTTCAGGAAAAATCAGACCTTTAGGACCCATATTTATTACTGCAGGATACCATACAAGTTTTCTTTCATAGTCAACTATTTTTAATTCATTGATTAATCTCGAATGGCTACTCTCTCGTTGAAGTTGCGTATCAGCTCCTACCTGTAAATACGAGTCTGTAGTCCAACCACATTTAAAACACATATAAGATTCAAAGGGTTGATTGTTAACTTCGGTCTTTTCAACAAAACAGGAATCGTCTTGTTTTAAGACGCAAGGACACGTTGTTTTTTCTTCCATATTAGACCTTCTTTAATTTAGGTAATTTAATTTCAGGTTTCTTTTCTACTTTCTTCAACTTAGGTAAAGATACTTGAACTTGTTGTGTCACTCCTGAAAGAGTCTCATCAACAATCTCTCCTAATTTCTCTTCCATATTTTTCAATGTAAAATCTTGACTATACAATGATTGTTTATAACCCATCGTTTCCCATTTAGAATAGTTTTGAAACATATCAGCCATAACTTGAGATGCCACATTGTAATCTGATGTGAACCATTGGCTTTGTTCTGTGTAATACTCTTTAGGTAAAGCACTCTTATCAATGTTAGCCAAGTTTCCTGGTAATAAAAATGAAGACTCTCTATCAAGAAAGTCAACGTGACCTGACCAGGCTGTTGTCATAATAGGTTTTTGAGACCTTGTAAATTCAAGTAGAGGTCTACCGAATCCTTCACCTTTAGTCAAAGATACCATAGCCTTAACTTTAGGATAGTTATACAATTCATTCATCTCGTCATCGTGCAACTCTCCATGCAATAAATAAATAGGAGGTGTTTTACCTTGTACAGCCTGCCGTATTTCATTAATTTTTTGAAAGATTACATCTCTATCAATAACAGAAAACCCTGCCGAACTCGTTTTCATAATAAGTGCAGGAGGATTATCTATGTTTTTAAATGTCTCAAGAAATACTTTTACTAACATACCTGTATCTTTTCTATCGTGTCCTAAGTTACCCTGTAACCAATGTCCAACATATAAAAAACAGAAGTCTTCTTTTACTACAGATAATTTATCTGCCAACTCTTTCGTAAAGTCATCGGTTGGCTTAAAAATATCCTCATCATATCCTTCAAATAATACATCAACAGGAACGGTACATTTTACATCACCCATATTTTGACCTGTTTGTTTATCCTGTTTATTGTAAACCGTTTGTGTAAATACATCTCTTACAAAATTACTCGGTACAATAACTCTATCCATTCTGTTACAAGAATCAAGCCAATCAGGATTAGGATTAGTCCATTCAACACCGGCGGTTACTCCAATGTTTTTTATACCAATTTTATTGAACTCTGTTGGTATGGTGATGTGCATATGTAAGTCAGGTTGTTTAGGTAGTTTTGTATCGCTCATCAATGTTGATATGATAACATCGTCTCTTTCGTTTCCTTCATTAAGTGCATTAGGCGGAGTGTTGCCCCATCGTACAGGCATCGTTTTTACATCGTAACCTAAATTTACTAATGAGTAAACGATATCACGTGAATGTGAACCATATCCTGAACGTGTTGCGACAGGAGCTGTTACTAATATTAATCTATCTTTTCTACTCATCTTATACCTCGTACACTTTGTATCTGTCTATTGGTTTCCATTCGTCAAACGCTTTATTCATATCTTTTATAAAACGTTTTCCCATATTGATTGCTGAAATACCTGTTTCATCTAAAAGACAATACTCACGACCTTCTAATCCTGCCTTATCACGTTCTTTTTTAGGTGTCTTATACCATTCCATTATGGCATCAGCTGCATCTTCCCACTTACATCTATCATCAAAAATGTATGGAGTTGGTGGTGAGCCTTGTAGATTTCTTGACGCTGGCCAAACAGGCTTTACCCAAGAACCACATTCTTTATATTTACCATCGTGATTAGAGCCCCACTCTTTTGTGTAATCATTTTCTGAAAGTATTTTACCATCATCATTTTTAAATCCACATTGGTCTTGTAATCCACCTGTGACATTTACTATTATTGGAACACCTGCCATCAAAGACTCTGCAGTACCAAGTCCGAAGCCTTCATTTGAAGCTATATTAATTGTTACATCGGACATATTGTACAACATATTCATTTGTTCTTCTTTGTAATTTTGACTATCAAAAACAATGTGACAATTCTCTGTATTCATTCTTGCCACAGCAGGTAAATCTGTTCCATTATCATCAATAGGTTGAGTGTGCATCACTAATACACATTTTTCACGTTCTTCAGGAGTTAATTTATTAACGAACATATTCCATGCCAATATAATATCTCCTGGATTCTTTCTTCTTATATTTCTATTATTATATAATAGTATAAATTCAAAAGGTCTGTTGTTGAGGACATCGCCTTTGAATTTCAAAAATGTCTCATCTGTTTTATCAAGTGGTCTAAAAACGTCTTCATTGATACCATGTGGAACGCAAGTAACTTGCCAATCTTTAGGAGGAAACTTTGTCCAAACATTTTTAACTATGTTATGAGTCTGTTTTGAAATATTCATAATCAAATCACAACTCTCATAGAAAGGTTCATTCCAATGTGGATAAGGTAAGTTATCCCATATGTTGTAATAAAATACAGGTATCTGCATCCTTACTTCGTGTCCCATTTCAAAAAACCATTTCCAAAATCTCGGGTCTGTATAAATCATAACAGCATCAACTTTTTCGATACCCATTATGTCCCTTAACATATCTTCATTACCATAACCTGATGTGGGATATAACTTTAGATAAGCGTCTTTTACACCTGTCTCTTTTGCCATATCAGAAGATAAATCAAACATCTTACCTTGTTCGGGATGTTTTATAGCACCGGCTATCTGTACCCAATCATATTCTTTTATAGTCTGCCTCACTATTTCACGAGACATTGTACCTACTCCTGATGACATTCTTAAATCATCAGCAAGTAATAAAATCTTTTTCTTAGCCATTTAAAACCTCTTTACTACCACTATTTTTTAGTGGGAAATATTTTTTAAGAACTTCTAATTTGTCATCATATTCTGCCATTATCTCAAGTTCTTTTTCTATCGTATCCATAATGTCAGGATGTTCAGCGACGCCAACACCTTTTTCTAAAAGAGTCTCTACATTCACACGATGTTTTTCAACGTGTGCTTTAAAATGTAGTTTACTCGCTTCTATTAAATCTTTTCTCACTCCGAACTCCCTGTTACTAAAAAGTAGTTTTGCATTAATTCTAATCTGTCGTGATATTTTAACATCTCATCAAGTTCTTTTTCTGCTTTAGCTGTTACATCAAGTGAACTCGTAACCGAAGTATTAGAACTTAAAATGTTTTCTATATTAGTTTTATAATTATTAATCTGTTCCACGTAAGAACTACTCATCGCTGTTATTGTGGTATCTCTCATAATGCACTCCCACTAACTTTTAATAATTTATATTCCATTATTTGTTGCCTAAAAGAACGGTCATTGATGTATAAGTCCATTGACCTGTTCACAAGTTTTTGTAAAGTTATATCTGAACTGAATTTGAATTTATCATATATGGTAGGTAAGACCTTTACCGATGTCAACTTCATAACCTTCTCCTATGTATTTATATATAAATATAAATATATACCTAATCTATTATAATAAACTTTTTTTCCTTCTTTATACAATAATTTATTGCAGAACGTGTACCGTTTGTCAATTTGCCTTTACAGAAAGCCACTACAACATCCGAGTTATCAACTATTTTCATATTTCTTAAATGATAATTTCCTACGTTGTAAGGTTTGTTAAAAACAAATGATGGTTGAACACAATACATATTATGATTTTCGTGTACCGGAGGATACTCACCATAATCAACACTCATTTCTAAAGAAAAATTCTTTGCATACTTATCAGCTCCATACTTAGCACCACCTGATATAATTTGTAATTCTTTCCCATACTTNTTTTTTGCCTGCCATATAAAATCTTTTATTTTATTTTTTGATTGATATTCTCTACTCCCAATAATGGCTATTTTCACTTTTTTGGTTTCTCCGATGTTACGAACTTTGCAGCTTTTCTAAATTGACTTATACCCAACACGATGTCTACATTATTTTCATCGTATTCAAAGGCATAAAAACTTTGTAGGTCATATTGTTTTTTTCTAATATCAAACCATACGTGGTCGTATTGAGTCATATCACTACGTTTAATAAATGTAGTACTTTTTAATTTAGCCTCGGCGTCTTTGATAAACTTTTTCAGTTCACTTGTTTTAAGGTCTTCATAATAAAAAACGTAATTAATGGGTACCTTTATCATAGGTTCTGATTCACTTAACATATCCATTACCATACTATATAATGGCTCTTGTATAAAGTCATCTATTTTTAGCCTGAGACTTATTTTAATTGTGTCGTATTTCATTATAGTGTTTTGCAGTTAGTGAAAGCCTTACATTTTGATGTACACTTTTCATATTCAATATTTCTCACGTTACCATTTTCGTCATAACAGGCATCCAAAAACTCTTCAAATCTTGCTCTCATTTTATTCATACTTGGCTTACCATTTGCCGGTACGTGTTTCTGTACCCTTGGTTGAGGGAAGTCAACATTTTCATACAACATCCTTTTGACGATAAAGAATTCAATGTCAATCATTTCAACCGGTACATCGTGTTTTTTAGAATAATATTCTTTGTATAATAATAATTGGTCATTCTTAACTTCATTGGCTTTTTGATATTTATTCCAACCTCTTGAGGCAGTTTTGATGTCTATGATTTTTATCTTACCACTAATCTCATCCTTCATTACAACATCCATGAATCCAAGAAAGTGTAAATCGCCACGAATAGGAATAGCCAATCTTTCTTCTATGCCGAGTAGTGACCAACTTCTTTTATTAAAATAATTACCTCTCTTCTTTTTGAACCAATCTAATATTGTTACACCCTGTTGAAAAAAAGTAACCATATCTTCTTGTTCTATCATATGGGTTTGTTCTTTTTCAACTACATCCTTGATATAGAATTCTTTCATTTTACGTCTAAGTAAATCATTCAAATCAATTTCATCAGCTTCTTTAACGGTGAAATTATACATACACCCTAAATAAGTTTGTAGAACTTCGTGCATAGCTGAACCAAATATTAAGTGTATAGAAGGGTCAGTAGGTTTTATTTTATCTACGTATTGTAACTTCCATTGATATGGACATTGTTTCCACAATGAATATTGGCTATAGCTTACTTGTTTCATTTCTTAAATTTATCTTGTATTTTATCTGCTAACCAATCAATGCCATCTACACTAAATAACATTAATAATATTCCAAAGATGTAATACCACTCCATTACTTACCCCACTTTCCACGACCAACTAATGTAGCCATTATTCCATAATTACTTACGTCAAGATAGGCATCTTCAAGAGGTTCGTCATCAACAGCATTTTCTCTACCACTCATCAATAAAGTTTTGACTCGTTGCAATTTATCATTCATACGAAACCAAAGTCCTGTAAGTGATAACTTCACTTCTTCAGGTGTAATTAGTTGAGTGCCAACTGATATATTACCTGGACCATAATCGTGCTGTTTTTTACAAAACAATTCGTATTGTTCCCTTTGTAACTTTTTGAACTCTGCAGTCATCTCAGGCCATTCCTTTTCCATCAAGGTGACTATATCACTTTGTTCTGATATATGTACCTTGCCGTTATACTTGGCTTTTGAACTTGATTCTTTTATCATATGTTATACTCCTATGATTTCATCTATGATTCCTACTTCAAGTGCCTCTTCGGCTGTGAAGTAACTATCAAATTTACTCAAACTATTCCAATAATCAAAGTCTTTTTTTGTACATTCTGCCATTAATTTATTGCCACGTTCTGTAAGTTCTTTGAAGTGTTCAGAGGCTCTTTGAAAGTCAGCTACTTTTTCTTGTATACCAATCTGTCCATCGTGAACCATTATACTTGAATGTTTATGTGCCTTACGAATACCTGTACCAGCTGCAAGTATAACAGCTGCTGCACTCATACACGTTCCAACACATATTGTATTTACATTAACCTTGTTAGTCTCTTTTATATACCTCATCTTATCAACAATTCCAAACATAGCATACGTGTCTCCACCGAAAGAATTAATGTTAAGATTTATATCTTTTTCGGGATTGATTCTTAATAAGGTATCTAAGTGAACTACCATCGAATGTAAGGTCTCGTTTGCAACATCACCTGCTAAAAAGAGACTATTAGTTTCACTATTAATACCCCACTCAAGTTCCCTCATTATCATTTCTTGTTTTTTAGGATTCATAGTCATACACCTTTGATATCTCTTTATCTTGAACTCCATATCTATTCAGAATCTCTTTCAATTCTAATTTACCACCTGGTGAAATCATATACATTTCACACGCATCTTGCGCCTCTCTCAAAGAAACTTCAAAGTGTTTGGCTACAACTTCTAAAAATAATTTAGGCCAATCCATAGTTTTTTTCCTTTTAACGTATCTTAAATAAATGTTGTTTTTAGGGATAACTTCAGAGAAGAATAAAAAATGATGTTTATCAGATACTTTATATTTCTGAAAGTCATTAGCGATATCAATAAACTCGGGAGCCATACTGATATATCTGTTGACCATATATTGACTATATTTTTTAACTTCTCTCTCATCCAAACTATCCCAAAATTGTTTGTTTTGTATTACATTGAACTTTTGTATTCTTTTGATAAAATCAAAAAAACTCTTAACTGCCTGCATCAGGTGTCATCATCTTTGAAACGTGACCACAATTACCACAGGCAAATGCTTGTATTGGAATCAAGGCTTCTTGTCCTGTTGGACTAACTAATGCCGAAAGTCTTTTTATGAAATACGTTTCTATGAAAGTGTGATTACCACATTTTTCACAAGTAACTGATTCGGCATCCTTCAAATCTACTTTGACTTGAGCCTGTGGAGGCTGTTGTCCTGGTAGAGGTTTCATTGGTTTTGTACTCATTTTATCTCTCCTAATAATTCTACGAACATAGCCATGGCATTGATTTCTTTATCAATACTTGATAAATCTTTTTGTTGAAAGTCAGCAAGTATTAAAATAACCTTTGCTACAGAACTCTGTGAATCTGTATAATCATCCATTTTATCAAATAATAAAGTGAACAAATCTGCATAGTCACGTACATTGTTGTCAGCGATACACTTACGTATTTGTTTGAAGGCATCACCTTTATTGATTTTTCTATCTTTCAGTATTTCAAGTATTTTGATTTTATAATCTTGTAATGCTAATTCTTCTTTTTGAACTACAAGTTTACCATCTACTACTTGTCTTTGAGCATAGTTTACTATCTTTCTCAAATCAGGATAACAACTATCAACCACTAAAGCCATCGTTTCTAAATCATAATTATCTTTGCCAATCTCGTTATCTAATATCTGAGAAAGTCTTTGAGCCATATGACTTTTACTTGGAGGTACAATGTTATAAGATTGACACCTACTCTGTAGAGGGTCAATGACTCTTTCAATGTAATTACAAGTTAGAATAAACCTCGTGTGTTTAGAAGTTACTTCCATAATGTTTCTAAGTGCAGCTTGAGCATTAGGTGAAATGTAATCCATCTCATCTAATATTACAATTTTATTAGGTGAAAAAGATACTGCAGTAGCAAAACTTTTTACTTTTGTCCTAATATTATCAACGCTTGTTTCGTCACTTGCGTTTACATACAAATGGTCACACTCTAAATTTGAAACTATAAGTTTAGCTAATGTAGTCTTACCTGTACCAGCTCTTCCATATAATAACAAATGTGGAACGTCTGCCTCATCAAGATAACTTTGCACTTTACCTTTTAGATGGTCGTTGCCTACATACTCATCTAATTTAGAGGGCCGATATTTTTCAACCCATAGTGTGTTTTCTTTTTTTAACATTATTTATCTAAAGGTAATAGGAAGTATGTTGACATAAAATCAGAGCCTACACACTTAACTTCCATTATGCCATCATTACTAACTTTGATGTTTATGGACTCTGCATCTTTATTGGCTACTAACATATTTCTCAAGTGCTGAGAGGCAAATGATAATTCTTCTATACCATCATTTGTAATAGTAGTCATAGGTATTGAAACTTTATCAACGTTTCTATTCTTCTCATAATTCAGAACTATTTGAACTGAATCAGTAGTGATGAATGTGAAGTGAACCGAATCACTTAAGGCTCCACAACCATTGATAAATTTATTAGCCGCGGATGAATCCATTTTAAACTCACCTGTCCATTCAGGTTCTACTTTTAAAGGACCACTCACAGGTATGATGTCTTTATCGGCTAAATTAAAAGTTATTGTTGTGTCTTTATCTTTAGCGTTTACAGCAATAGGTGTGTCATCCATCTTCTGAACGTTTAATGTCACGTCACTTTCTAATACTGAAAATAACTTAGTAAGTTTATCAGTATCGTAAACAGGCAATTGACAATCTTCAACGTCAAACTCTTTCATAGCTACCATTGCCTTGAAAGAAGTTCCGTCACCATCAACTCTTGTTGTGAGTACGTTATTCTTCACATCCCATAAAGCATTTTCTACTAAACCTCCTAAGAAATACTTTTCAATGAAACGTGTTATCTTTGTTTTCTGCATTTATATAACCTCATATTGTTTTAAAAAATCAAGTATTTTGTATTCTGTTGCTACAGGTTCCCAACCTGTGAATCCTACTACACCATCTATAGTAAACATTGGCATTATACCCGTGTCGTATCCTTGGTCACTCAATAACTCGATGGCCTTTGAATAGGACTTAGCGTTTCCAGGTTGATTAATATCAACTATTTCGTGTTGTAATTTATAGCGATTCATAAAACTTATTGCGAAGACGCAGTATTGACAATCAATACTACTATCTATATATAGTTTCAATATCTTCATAATTCAATTTTTTTTCTCCACGTAACAATCCATCAATGTCTACATCATCGTGCGGATAAAATATACCATTGACGTGTATGTTTTTATCAGCCGTTATGAAGAAAGGATTTTTATTAGTTGACCTTATATTTCTACCAAGATGGCTCGTTTGTATGTGAAACGTATTTGAATCGTAACATCCATTTAGTAAAAAGTCAACTTTTAATTGTTGATTTATTAATGAATCGTACCAATGATGTGTAAGATGTTCTTTAACATATTTTTCATCTGTTTGATAAAGTTCAGCAGACTCTTTTATGAGTTTATAATTATTAAGAGCAGCTGATATTTTTTTAAAAACATCTGAATCAGATTTTACAACATAAAAACTATCCCCAACACGCCTGTGAGTAATCCAATGAATCTCATATTCTCGATGTGGTAATAAAATCTCAAATTCTTTGTTCAAATCTAAATGTAAATTTATAGGAGATTTGTATAATAAATCAGGTCTAAGAATGATGTAGTAATCAGAATCTTCACTATTTATAGAGCAATAATCTATAACATCATCGAACATTCCTTTTAAAGTAGTGTATGGATTTTTTTCTCTCCAATGTAATGGATATTCGATTACTTCGATAGCACTAAACTCTTTAGCAAAATCTTTGTTATTTTCTTCTTCCCATAAATGAGCAGATACTTTTATTTTATGTCCCTGTTCCAATAATGGTTCGTGAATCATAGACGTATAATTATTTTTAAATAAGGGCCAAGTGCCCCTTAGTGAACCTTTAAATACAATGTGTATATTCATTAGAAAAACTTCCCTGCGTTTCGTTTAGTGGCACGAGGCTCATCCCATTTCAAAGCATCGTAAAACATTTTTAATTTCTTCTGCAACATAGCAGTATACATTTTATTATAATCAATATTGTTTGCTATGAACTTCATAATTTCAGGAGGGTCTTCAAATCCTCTGTAAGCGATTGTTTTCAAACCTAATGGATTAGGATGTAAGTATACCCACTTGATTTTATCTGCCGACATAATGGGTAAATATTGTCTTGATATTTTATAGTGTCTCAACAGGTCATTGTATGAATGTGCAGCTTTTACGTGAACAGGAGCTCCTGTTTTAAAAGTAGAGAACGTGTCACCTGGTTGTCTTGGTTCTATATACTTTGCCAAGTTCTTGACACCTATAGGTATAGCCACTTTATCAATGCCCAATATTGGCATAGACTTTTTAAAGGTCAATATTCTATCATCAACTTTTTCTTTAGGTACATCTAAAAGAATATCATCAAGAACGTTCTTCAATAACTCTCCCATAGCCGGAGGAAAACTTGAACGTACCGTATCAATACCCTTAATTAACATCTTGTCCACATCAACGCCATTATCATTGATAATCTTTACACCATATCGTTTTTTAGTAATGAACAATCCTGCTTTACCAATCAACTCCTGTTTTATATCGAATCTGTGTTCATTGATGTTTAAGAATTTCTTAGCAAAGTAGTCATATGATTGATTTAAAAAAGTTTGTAATTCATTGGCTATTTCAAGGATTCTCTTTGTCATCATAGCTTCAGATTTAACATTAATGTCAGGATGCCTTTTCTTAACTAAGGGAACTGCCGAAGCAAAGATTGAATCAGTATCAATGTAAATCACATAATCTTTATCATCATCTAATTCTTTATTGTAAAAATGATTTGTAATCTTTTTACTAAACTTAATCAATGATTGACCTGTCATTGTTGTAGCCTCGGCATTATCAACATCATAAAATCTAAAGACAGGTAGTCCAAGAGCACCATAGAGTGAGTTTAACATAATCTTTTGTATTAATTGTCGCCTATCAAAATATCTATATTTATCATCGTCACCTTGTTGACCAAACTTCTTTGCCAACTTTCTATATTCAACTCTTTCTTCAAACCATTTCTTTAAAATAGAAGGTATCAAACCTTGTTTGTCAACTCTGTACAATATACCATTTGATGAAATACTTATTTCGTTGTCTTCCAAATATTTTCGTAGTTCTGAAGTAGTCATCTTCGCTATTACTTCGTCTTCTTGTATTATCTCGTGTGTATCTTCAATACCTCTTAAACTCTCTTTAGCATCCCAAGGAGTTACCTTACCCACCTTAGTCTCGGGCGATATGTTCAAACTCATAATAACAGAAGGATACATTGATGTAATATCTAAGTCAAAAACCCAATCGTGTTTTCCTGATTGAGGTTCTTGCACATAGGCTCCTGTAAATTGTTCATCGTTCTTAGGTATAGATTTATGTTTTTTATTAGGAGCTACTACACCTAACTTTCTCATATTAGCTAATATAGCCCCTTCAAGATATCTTGACGATGTAAATACATTTTCATAAGGAACATAACCAGCGTGACATACAGCTCTCGCAATATCAATAAAATCTAACTTGTCATTCATTCGTTTTACAAGTCTAACATCGTGTATATTATACAAAACAAATTTAGTTCTATCATTATCATATAAATCATTCAACGTGCCTTCATACTCAACTTTAGACTCTCCTAATTCAAATTCTGCCACGTCACCTAATCTGTATGATGAACGTTCTGAATATGTAAAGTTTTTGTATAGAAACAAATAATCTAAATGTGATACTCCTGCTATCTTGTGACGTTCTTTATATTCAGACCATCTAACAATACCTATGGGACTCAATGTAGATGCTACACCTGCACCTACTACCTTACAGGCTCTATTGTATAAATAAGGTATGTCGAATCCTTCACTATTCCAACCTGTAACTATTGTAGGTTGAATCTCTTGATACTTTTTAAAAAAGTCTTGTAGTAATTCAAATTCAGAATCATATCTATAGACTTCAACTCCTTTTCTTAGAAAGTCAGGATAGTTCAAATCTACTTTCTTATCTTTGTCTACAACTAAACAAATGTATTGGTCTAATAAACAATCATAATAGGCTATTGAAGTAATTGTATTTTCTGCCTTAGCCGGAGAAGGAAATCCTTCTGTAACTTCTACCTCTATGTCAAAATAAAATATTTTATGACCTTCACTAACCTCTTCAGAGTCTCCATATGTATCAATTAAAACTCTCGTCTCAACCGGTACATCAGATTCAAACAAGTTAGGGTCATCTTTGTCATACTGATACGTTTTCTTTAACTTGTCACCAAATAAAGAAACGTGTTGACCTTGACTATCTTTTAAATAAGCGTAAGGCTTGTATACTTTAGATTGATGACCACGTTTGTCATCCCATATGTGAACTTTTTTACTTTTTAAATCAAAGAATATATCTTGATACATTATACTCCTGTAGAACCTAAACCTGAGGTTCCTCTTTTTGTGTCACTTAATGTTTTAACTAATTCTATTCTTATAGGTCTGAGACCAGGCTCTATTACTTGAAACAATCGTGTACCTCTTTCAATTTTATATTCTTCATCTGAGTGATTGTCTATTGGAACCATTAAGTTACCTCTATAACCTGAATCAATGACACCTATACTATTACTTTGTCTAAGAGGTGTTTTATAAATAGATGACCGAGGAGTCAAAATAAAAGAAATGTTTGGTATCTCCATATCAACATCTTCGGGTAAATCAAGGTCAAGAATCATTTCAGTTTGAATATTAAAGTCTACCAATGTTCCTAAACTATGAGGTGGTAAAATGACATTTTCAGGAAAGTATAAATCAACTCCTGCATCTCCTTCTACATTTGCCTTCTTTGAATAAAAGGTCTTTAAATCGTTATCTAATAATTTTATCTTCAGTATGTTCATATTGTACTCTCACAATTTACATATAAATTTAACAAGGATATTTTTAAAAGTCAAGTAAAAAAGGGGGAGTTTCCTCCCCCTAAATTACTATTTAGAAATTGACCGATAGGCCAAGGTTGAAGCTTCTTGGAGTACCAAGAAAGACTTCAGCATTATGAGCTAAGTGCATCTTATCACCATACCCATTATACTTTGAGTTGTCAACAGCATCTTGGATGTAAACATCGTCAAGAGCATTGAATAAATGACCGTGTAAGGTCATATTAAGTCCTGCAATTTCAGGTAACTTATAAGAAGCGTGTAAGTCTAACTTACCATAAGATGGAGTTTTCCATACTTGCGCTCTATCAGCATCACCTTCAACTTCACGACTATCAGGACTCCAATCAGAATAATGATTGTCGTACCATCTGTAAAGACCTTGAACACTTAAACCTTTAACAGGCTTAATTGTAAGACCTCCAACATATGATGTCTGTGGCATATCACCAACTTTTAGATTATTAAGAGCATATTCATACTCTGTAGATGTTTGTCCAATGATTTGATTATCATCATTGTATTCCATCTCTGTATAATCACCTTTGGCATCGCCATCAAAATACCAATCACCAACACTTACAGCTATGTCTAAATCTACCATTTCGTGTAGAGCAACTTTAGACTCAATCTCAAAACCACTATGGCTTTGATTTACACCTGTAAGGTAAATGATGTCAGTATCACCTGAGTCACCTTGTCCTGTCGTAACAGATTTTGTAAGGTTCCTATCTTTCCATTGTGTGTTATAGTAACTACCTTTGATAGCCACTTTATCACTTCCATATTCACCACCTACTTCAAAAGATGTGAATTTTTCATTATCGGGATTTGTAGATACGTTACCATCATAATCAATAACGTTATCTAAGATTGGCGGTTTCTGAACGTATCCAAGATTAGCAAATGCTGATAATCTATCGTCAAGATTATATCTACCACCACCTTTAACTTGAAAAGTAGTAATAGATGGTGCCTCTACAAGTTCTTGTTCTACTGAAAAGAAATCTTTGTAGGTATATCCGATAGTAGAAATACCACCCATACCATAAAGATTAATCTTCTCTGTATCATACTGACCTTGTAAGAAAGCGCCAAACCAATCAACCGTTGTTTCGTTGTGATATGCGATGATGTCGCCTAAACGAACAACTTTACCATCAGGTGCATTGTCGTCAGCATAATCAACATAGTAATCACCGCCTAATAAATCACGAACTTCACGAGCGTGTTCAATACCTGCTGTTCTCCAATCAATACCAATCTGAACTTCAAGTTCGTCTGATACATCATAGTTCAATTTAGAAATTAAACCATAAGTGTTTTGTCTATTGATTGAGTTTCTAAGGATACCTGTAGAACGATTTTCGACATCAGACCAAGCAGAATCTACATTAGCAGAGTTCTCTTCTATCTCTCCGTTCCAATCCCACATCCATGGTGAACTTGCCCACCATTGGTTTCCTTCTATCGCGGGTTGTCTCTTTACGCTACCATAAGTTCCTGTACCACCACCGGAACCACCGCTCCAATATAGTACTGAACTTAACCTCATATCGTCATTGATATCATAAAAATGATTCAAGTTAACAAGAGGCTTATGAAAGAAGTTTTCTCTCTCATTCAACAGATTAGGATTGTGCCTATCTGTAGTTCTCGCACCATACATATACCAATATTGTTGACCTTTGTATGATGGGTCTACAGGAGCCCAATTCTGATTGTAGAATCTACCTGCTTCGTGTTCAAACTTCTCTCCCTCAACATAAGCAGAATCATTATATCCATCAATACTACCTGCTAACTCTTGTGAGTATGTAGCAATATTTTGTTTGTATAGATTCTGTCCGTGTCTTTGTGGTGCTCCGATTGCATACAATTCAAAACGTTGTTCATCACTTACAGCATAACTCGCTCCTGCGTAGTATGCCCAAGCATCTGTCCAAGTTCCGTCAATCAATCCATCACCTGTTTTACGAACTATAGTTCCACTCAAAGCTAACTTATCTTTGATAAGTCCTGAGTTATAGTTCAGAGTGGTTTTAAGAAATCCACTCACACCGACTTCCTGCTTAAATTTACCGCCTTGTTCCATAGACGCAGGGTCAGTTATTATGTTCATAGTTCCACCAATTGATGGTGTTGCGAGATTCACGGCTGATAGACCTCTTTGCATCTGAATTGAAGAAGTAGCGTCTCCTACTCCGTCCCAATTAGACCAATAAACCCATCCGTTCTCCATGTCATTCTGAGGAACTCCGTTTATCATCACAGCAACATTTCTTTGGTTGAAACCACGTACATTGATACGAGCATCACCCGCACCACCACCTTGTTGAGTCGCATATACCGATGGTGTAGTGTTAAGAATCATTGGAATGTCTTGAGAACCTAATCTCACTTCCATTTCTTCCTTACTAACATTAGTATAAGCAACAGGTGTTGTTTCATCAGCACGTGAAGCCAAGACCTCTAATGCTGATAGTGCTACAACGTCAGCTACTAAATTGAAGCTAACTGAAGCAACTATATCGCCTACCTCCACGCTTTGTGTTTGGGCGATGTACCCGATGTACGATGCAGTAATATCAAAAGTACCTGAACCTGTCTCTATGACGAATTTGCCAGCGTCATCACTTACGCCACCAAGCTCAGTTCCTTCAACAACTACATTCGCTCCAACGAGTGGACCATCTTCAGTACCAACGTATCCTGTAACGGCTTGTCCAAAAACAAGACCAAAGGACATTGTCAATACTGAGATTAGATTACGATAATTCATAATCATTCTCCTATTGTTGTGTTTAACATTGACACATTTTTCTACAGGTGTGTCGTCTGCCTGTCCGCTTTTTGTTAATTTGCATATTCCTGGTCATCATTATCGCCTGTCATTGGAATGATTTCACACGAATCATTGTTACAGAATTTATCTACTTCTGCTTCTTCGTGTTTGATTACACCGAATGTCAGCCTACCAAGTTTTGAAACCTGTTTTTGATAAGTCTTCTCATCAATAGCTTCGTAAGGCATCTGAGGATAAGCACCATAATCGTGTCTTGGTAAAAGACTTATGCCTTTCAAATGATATTGATAATAATTCAAACAAGGAGCAATCTGTTCAGATTCTTTTTCAGGGTCAAACGTCACCGTACAACTAACCTGATTATCAGCCCAATGTCTTTGCATAAATGCTGCAAGACTAAATTGTTCCCATATTGAAAGTTCTCCTGCAGTTCTGATGCCTTCTCCGACATCTACAGGAACTTCTACAACCATTGTCGTGTCTTCAGAACCAAATGCAGGTTCTACTTTGTAACCTGCCTTTTTCATCGGTTCTAATAATTCTGAATGTTTTGAAACTCTGATTCTTCTTATATAAAATCTTGATTCAGGATAATGGAGACCAGGTGTGGCACCTGCTAATAGAGATACCGTTCCACTTGGTTTAACACTTGTTGTTTTTATAGAATTAGGTACAGCCATCCAATCTGAATATTGTTTATCCCATTTCTGAATAACATCATACCCATCGTTTAACCATTCTTTCAATTCATCAATACCACGATTTGTAATAAATTGAGCTACACCACTAACACTACAACCAATTCTTCTGTTTCTCAACATTACACGATTCGTATCACTCCAATGAGTTCTACCTAATGTAACCGTTTTTGCATAAAGATAAGCATATTTAAGGGTACGTGCATAATCTTCAAAGTCCTCGTGATTGTCAGGAAACGTTTCTACTAAACAACATAATTCATATGACTCAAGTGTCTGCTCTAAACAAGGATTGCCTCCCATGGCTCTGTGGTCTTTGTTGTCACCCCCGTTTTTCATTCTTGAGTACTTTCTCATATTCTCTAACCAAGCAAATCCTGGTTCTCCATTATCATTAATTCTTTTCGCAGCTTCTGTGTAGTCCATACCCAACTCAGCAAATATTGAATTGTTTGATGTCCAACCATATTGGTCACGATGAGGATTAACTTTGTAATTCTTTAAGTCCAAGTATTCTTCTGAGTTAGGGTCTCCAAATACAATCTCAGCAGTTCTTCTAACGTTACCTGCTACAACACATTTACCAATGAGATTCATTATGTCTACGATTGTTGTTATTGTAATTGGTTCTCCTGTATTATTTTCAAGCACTTTTCTGATGGCTTCGTGAACTTCTTCTAATGGTTTGTGACCACTTGCCACACCACCGAATCCACTTATCGGTTCTCCTTCAGGTCTTATCTTTGAGTAATCAAACTCTAAAGGAGCTCTACTATGAAAGTAACTTTCTAATAATAGTTTCAAAGACTCTACCCAACCTTCTCTTGTATCAGGTATTTCATAGACTTGATTATCTTTTTTCTTGTCTATACCTTTGACTACTATTTCTCCAGCACCTTTTGTATCAAATCCTACTCCAACACCCAACATACTTGCGTCCATTAAGAAACAAAATGGCTTGGCATAATCTTCTTTAAGTGTTTTTGTTGATACAAAGGCACAATTATTTAGGGCGGCATATAAACCCTTTTGTTCTGTGATTGGTGTACCCATGGCCCACAGACCGCGTCCGGGAGGCAAGAACTTCATTGTGAAAATACGCTCGTACATTTCTTGAGCAGACTTTTGAGCTTGCCACGCATTCCACCCTAATTGATGTGATTCAATCCAATTCTTCTGCATATTATACGTGCCTTCTACAACACGCTGAACCGTTTCCCACCATCGTTCATTCTTACCATCGTCTTTTATTCTTGAGTAGGTTCTCATATAAACTAATTCACCGAGACCGTTAAAACCGAAAGGTGCTTTTCTTCTCTTGTATTTGTTTATAAAACTATCCGATAACTTAAATTTTTCCATTATTCATAATCTCCATACATTTATAAATATCATATATATTAATATCAATCAAAGCCTTTTACATCTTTTTTCTTATAATCTTGATATTTTTGGCCTATTGTTTTTCTTAAAAACTCATCGTGGTTATTCATCTTCGTCTGAGTCTCTTTTCCAGCTTTACTACTTGCCTCGTAAATGTTCAAGTAGCCTGTATTCGTATTTATTGTTGAAGGGAAAGTTATACCATCTACCCCGAATCTGTTTTTGATTACGTGGAATCTACCTGTATTTGCTATCTTGTCTTCTACCTTTCTACTCATACTCATTACAAAATCTGCCGTCATAACTTTTGAATAGTCTTCAGCCACTTTACTTGCATCAATGATGTCTTCTTCAAGTGAAGACCTATTAGCCTGTGAAGCAGTCCAAACAGGACATTTAAATTCACCTGCCATACCCCTTAACTCTTCATAGATGTTTCCTATTGCGTGTCGTTTTTCTTTGAAATTACCAATAGGTTTCATAATGTCAGCGTAATCAACAATAACCATATCAGGTTTATTATCAACTAACTCCATTTGTTTTATGTGACTTGCCAACGTTTGTGTTGACGCTGATTTTGTGGGAAAATATTTTATTAGTAAATAGCCAGGTAGATTTTTTAATTTAGCCTCTACCTCTTCTTGACTATATTTTAAATTGCCTGTAGGTACACCTGAGAATATTGTATCATATCTCAAGCCTACATAATTTTGATTTAACTCTAAAGTATAATGAACGACTTTTTTACCTTCTCTTACAGCGTGAGCACCAATTGATTGTAATGTCCAAGACTTACCTATACCCGCAGGTGCTACTATAACTCCTAATTCACCTTCACCTAATCCTCCGTCCATAATTTCAGTTATACTATCCCAAGGTGTTTTCAAAGTATCTCTTGTAGATTTTGTCAAACGTTCTACTAATGAATCTAAGTATTCGTGACCTAAATCTTTTTCGGCACCGGCTCTCATCGCTGTATCAATCTTCGACTTGATTGAATCATAATCTTTTTTCTCTAACAAATCTACACTTTCAATAATAGCACTTTTTAGGACTTGATTTTTACAAAAGTCTAATGCAGTTTCTTGAACAAATTCTAAGTCAGGAGAGTCTATGTATCTAAAAACTTCCTTTAAGTTTTCAACTACACTTACCTTCAGGACATCATTTTGAATCTCATCACTTTTTATCTTAAACACCTCCATAGTAGGAGGGTTCTTATACTTAATATAATAATCTTTTATAACACGGGCAAGCCATTTATTGCCTTCTGATTCAAAATAGTCTCCTTCTAATATGTCTATGATTGTTGATGTGAATTCGTTACTTTTTAGTAACGCTGATAATAATTTTATTTGAAAAGTAGGACCATATTGGTTCAATGCGTCTGCCATTAAAGTCCCTCTCCATATAGTTTTTGTTGTCTTTCTTTTTCTTTTTTCAATTTATACCTCAGTTTAGCTTGTTGTAGGATAGCCTCACGATTTCTCATATAGTACTCTCGTTGCCATCTGAGTTGAGCTTCCTTCTTTTCCTCTTTTGTTTTGTATTTAACTTTTCTTCCCATGGTAATTCAAAGTTGTCCAAGTTTCTCGTAACCAAACATCAAAGTTAGGTATGGCACCGGACATTCTATCTTCTAAAAACATTGATTGTAAATTAAGTTTGTTTAGACTATTAGAGTCCTCTTGTAACATTGTAAGAACTGAAGACTTTGTGTTACCACTTATAACTACATCTGAAAGTTGCATTAATTCAAAATTTCTTTTGAGTTTTTCTAAATCATCACTAAGTCTTTTATCCGAATCAACGACCTCTTTTAAAGACATAGGTCTATCTACTAAATCAGGACATACTTTTAATAAAGTCTTCAAGCCGAAGCCTTTTACACCATCAATGTTATCACTCTTATCACCATCAATCATTCTGTACATAATAAAGTTTTCAGGTTTTATACCTTCATACTCTTCTGATAGTGAAGTAGGTGTATACATTTTCTTTTTAGTAGGACTATAAACAGATATTCTATCATTTACTAATTGTAGAAAGTCTTTATCAGTAGACATTATAGTTACTTTACTTTTTGGTAAGGCTTGTTTGGCACAATAGGCTATGATATCATCAGCCTCTACTTGATGTGCCACGTGAGTTTGAACAGGAAGGCTGTTCAGGTAATCCATAACACGAGACATTTGCATACTCATATTTTTCTGTTCGTCTGCAGGGTCGTCAAACTTCATTCTCCTGTTTAGATTAGACCTGAACGCTCTTCCTTCTTTGTAACCCGAGAACATCTTCTTTCTCTTTTGGGAACCACCTTTACCATCAAAGATGATTATTACCCTTGTTGGTCTTACAAGTTTTATAGAATAGGCCAATGACTTCAAGAAACCAATAATAGCACCTACGTGAATACCATCATCATTTGTAACTGCAATAGCTGCAAAACACCTGATGAAATTATTCAATCCGTCTACGAGTAATATATGGTCGTCTCTCTCTGTTTTTGCAGGTGGAGCTTCTTTGATTTCTTGTAAAATACTATGGTACCTTTTCTTCATTTATAATCCGTGTTTTTCGTTTATGTAATCTTGTAAGTTATGTACAGGGTTGAAATCAAGTTCATTTACTGCCTTTGAATTGTCAGCAAGTGTAATCTTCATTTCACCAGGTCTTGTACCACCATCTGTAGTTTCAGATTGATACATAGATGCAATCTCATTAATACTAAGATTAGAGCCACGACCAAGTTCAAAGTATTCACCTTTGTACTCTGTTCTACCCATACATTTTATGAGACCTTGACAAATGTCTTTGACGTGTGTAAAGTCTCTACGTTGTTCACCACCATTTATGATTGGTAACGCTTTACCTTCTGCCTTCATCTCATCCCAAATCTGTATCACGGTCGCATAAGGACTATCGCCTTTTATCATATATTCTCCATACACATTATAGAAACGAGTTATGATAGTAGGTAAGTCATATATTGCAGAATACATTCTACAAACTTCTTCCCCCTGCCATTTAGTAAATGTATAAGGATTAGCAAAATGGTCTCCGTGAACTGAACTTGATGCAGCGTATATGACCTGAATATTATTCTCACGTGCAAACTCACATATGTTCATAGTCGCTGTTGCGTTAGCGTGAAACGTAGTTAGTGGATGTTTGTATGAGGGTTGTATCCTTGCCAAAGCTGCGAGATGAAATATCACATCAAGGTCTTTAGGTATTTCAAAACGTGCCTGTCCCCAGGCTCCGTGTTTAGCAGATGAATCACTCAAGTCACCTTCTATGTAGGTAACTCGTTCATCATCAATGTGATTTTCTTTTAGACCTGTTGAGTAATTATCAACTGAATATATCTTTGCATCTGTGTCTTCTAATAGAGATTCAATTAAATTTGTACCAACAAATCCAGCACCACCTGTGACTAATATGTTACTCATCGTATTCACCTTCCGTTTCAACTACATCGTCAATGCCAAGTTCCTTAGTGTCATATTTTAAAACAAGTTTATCACATATTTTAGAATAGAGTTCTTCCTTTAACTCAGGATTATTCTGTAACATTTCTTCAAAATCTTTTGATTGAAATTTTACATCATCATCTTCATAAGGTAATGTATACCAAGCACCTGATTGTTTGACAATCTTATGTTCTTTCATAACCTTTAACCAAGAACCTGTATCATCAATACCTTTATCAAAGTATAGAGGAAATTCACAATGTCTCAAAGGAGGTCCTAAACGATTCTTTATGACTTGTGCCATAATAGTCATTCCTATAGTGTTCTTCTTTGAGTCTTTGATTTGACCTTTATTCTTTAAACGGATACGTGTTGAAGCGTGAAAAGGAAGTGCCTTACCTCCTGAAGTTGTCCACGGGTCTCCAAACATCACACCCATTTTTTGTCTTAATTGATTTGTAAATACGAGTGCCACACGCTGTCTTCCAATCATCTGAGTTACTTTACGCATAGCCTTTGAAATGATGATAGCCTTGTGTGTAGCGTAACCATCTTTATCAAAGTCAGCTTCAATCTCAAACTTAGTAGAAGCAGCTGCAACACTATCAACTAATATAGTTACCAATCTATCTTTATCACTTTCACGTACTTTAGTAACAATCTCTTCTATAGCCTCAAAAATATCTTCTATAGTTTCTAAGTGTAAGTACAACATTTTGTTGATGTCACAACCTATCACTTTTAGAAAATCTTGACTAACGGCTGTTTCTGTATCTATATAAACTGCTACTCCATCTCTCTTTTGAGTAGATGCCAATAAGTGAGCGCCTACTAAAGACTTACCACTTGATTCTAATCCATTGAGTTCAGTTATACGACCAACAGCAATACCACCATTAGGTCTGTTTGAAATAGCTAAGTCAAGTAGAGTAGAACCTGTAGAAAGAAATTCATCAATATCTGTAGGTGTAGAATCTGTACCATCCAAGAAATATGCTACTTTGTGATTGTGTTTTTTATTAATACTATCGGCAATAATATTAGCCAAATCGTCTTTAGTTTTAGCCATATTGACTCCTTATCTAAAGGGGGCAGAGGTTTCTACCCCCTTATTATTTTGTTGTATTATAATCTAACGATTAAAGAGAGCGTCAAAGGCTTCGGTTGTATCAGTAACCGTTGCTTTGCTAACAACTTCATTAGGTTCGTCAGTCTTCTCCTCACCTTCATCAGGTGTATCGGAAAGCCAATTGTTAAGAACCTCTGTCAAATCATCATAACTAAGTTCTTTGTAGACCTCAGTAATATCTGATTGATTTTCAAGAGTAGTTTCTAACAATGCCTTATCCTCAGTAATTGGAGTTTGATTAGGCTTCACTCTAACGTTAGTTGTTGGGAAACTCTTACCTGTATCTTCAGCTGATATGAATTCTACCACAACATCACGACCTGTCATTGGGTCTGTAATGTCACCATAGTCAGGGTCAGCTATAACAGAAAGAAGTTCTTGATATACCATCTTACCAAAACCCCAAAACTTAACACCTTCGTTCTCTTCACCACGAACAATTACCGGAGCAAAAGTTCTCATCTTTGCTGAAAGTTTCTTTGACAATTGATAATCTTCTTTGTTACCACTTGCTTTTAACTTGTTAGCAAACTCTTCAATAGGGTCAGGGCGACCAAATGAAATAGGTGAAAGGTAAGAACGTTCTCCGAGACCATAATGAAAAAACAATTCAATGAAAGGATTTGTTTTATCGTGCTTATAAGGCACAACCCTAATCTGTTGTTTTCCTGGTTGAGGTCTCCATAAGTTTGAAGTTCTGTTGTTGGATGTCTGAAGTTGAGTCAGACGTTTACGAATAGCATCAATATCCATTTTATTCTCCTGTATTTATTATTTGTTATTGTTCAATAGTTACTTTTGTAACCATTAATAAGTATGGTCTAAACTATCTAAAATCAATTTAAATTTATTATCTTAAACAATTTAGTCCTTACTACTTTTAGTCCTTTAGGACTTCCAATCAGAAGTTGATTAGTATAATTTTGCCAATTAATCTTAAATGATTTATCAAGAATACCATTGTTAGCAGACTTAATCAATTCATTGATAGCGTTTATAGTATACAATGTATTGGTATGTTTCTTTCTATGAATTGAAATTGTATTCTGTGTCTCAGGCATTCTCTGTGATTTTGCAACATTATATGTCAACATCAGATTATAAGTATTCTCCACATCCTCCAAAATGTAAACTTTATTTAAGAGGACATCGTAACATTCTTTTATCAAAAAGATGACGTTCTCGTATTCCTCTCTGTTAGAGAAAGTGCATAGTAATTGTGAATCTATCATTTCTTCTTCTTGATTCTCAACGCCCAATTTGCACTTGTATATCTTTGTTTAGTTACTCTCGGTGGTGGTGGTTCTTTTTCAATGTTATCTCTTGGAGGCTCCATATAACCTTTATCGTGTAGACCGAAATCTGATGTAGTAAAGTTTCCATCTTTTTCATTTATGTCTATCTCAGGACCTCCTGTATTGACAAGTTCCACAAACTTCAACTTTGTATCAAGATTTAATTCATCCATCTGTCTTATAGTTTCTGAACCTGAAAATTCTCTAAACGTCATCTCTTTCAACACAGGGCCTAATGATTGTGGGCTCATCTCTAAACCATATGTGTCTCCATACTTACTATGATATGTTTTTAGTTTCTTCATTACCTTTTCCCACTTTTCTTCAGCATCAGGATAGTCTTTAAATACTTCCATAAAAGTTTGTTTTGCCTCATCAAAATCTTCTGCATTTTCTATAGACTTTATTGAATCAATTTGTTTTGAAAGTTTAGGGTCTGAAATATTCTGAACCTGTTCAATAGAGCCTCTGTGCAAATTTTCTATGTTTTCAAATTTTTCTTTATGTTCAGGGTAAACTTTTATAAAGTGTTTACAAAACTCTGAAGCAGATGACCCTGGTTGTTGTTCTTTACCTCGTTGTGATTTTATGGATATACCATCTATAGATATGACATCACCCGAGTTTTCATCACGATTGACAACTATAACATCTGCCAAAGGATAGTTACCTGATACAGGCATATAACATTCTTTACCTTCTGCCAAGTAATTCATATATGTGAATATCTCACCCATATCTTTNAATACATTTTTACCCTCATCTTCGTGTATCTGTGAAGCCTGTTCATACATATTCATAAACTCACTTGACAATGATGAGCGTAGTTTTTCCATCTTTTCTTCTGTAGACAAACTCTCATCGTCAATAATACTTTTCATATCGCTTACAAAATCATTGATATATTTTTTAGTCTTGTCGGGAGCATTTTCTTTTGCATAATCGTCAAGCAAATCAACTGCACGATTTATTTCTCTCAAAAATGTTTCAGGTTCATTAGGGTCAAGTGGTTCACCAAAGAAATCATCAGCACCAACATCAACACCCGACTCTTCTTTTATCTTGTTTGCAATCTCTTGACCTAACATTTCGGAGCCATTTGTTTGTGGTGCCTTTTCATAAATCTTATTTGGTTTGAATGAAGTCGGTGTATGGCTTACATCAGGTGGATTGTCTACTACCGTGGCTCCACTTTTAAACTTAGGCATCTTGTCTTCAGGTACACCCTTCTCAATAAGTTCTGCTTTTATATCATCCCACTTTTGTAATAATTCATTCTTAGCCTGTACACGCTTTCCATAACTATCTTGTGTATCTTTTCTATTAGCAACATTTTGTATACCGCCTGCTTTATCAGTTCTACCCTGCCAATACATTTGACCACTTCGTGAGTTTC
>FUFK010039978.1_pt1 | contig 55222 bp, 49 predicted proteins | sample 1021851 | NCBI WGS metagenome assembly FUFK01 (sample SAMEA51879418, study PRJEB19060) | metagenome | reverse complement strand
AATGAATAGCACCTTCTAGTTTGCTTATTTCTAGGTTTTTATTTGCAACTTCTTGGATAGCTTTTGTGTATTTCTCTCTTTTTTCGTTTAAAACTCCTTTCTCGGCATCGCTTATATTTTTAAATTCAGCCTTATATCTCGAAAGACCGCTTTGAATATTTGTTGAATCACTGAGAACCTCTCTGAGTTCATTGTCAAAATTAGCGCTTTCAGATAAATTTTTAATTTTTATGATCAGGTTTCCAATATCGTTTAATAATTTATCCAAAAATTCTTCTGGTGAACTTGAAATCTGAAGTCTTTCAAAATCATTTTTGGCCTCTTCCAGAGCATTTGTCTCTTTTTCCAATGAAGTCCTGATTTGTTCAATTGCATTTCTTTCTGAGTTTATATTTGAATTTAAAGCAATAATTTTTTGATTAATGGATTCTATTTCGTTATTTGTTAAAACTACTTTCTCTTCCAATGAAATTAACTCTTGCTCAGATTTTGATATCTCTGCTCCACTGCTGTAGAAAGATTCCTGCATTTTTTCAATTTGTAGAAGCAAGTTAGATTGATTATTTCTTGTTTCTTCTATTTGAGTATTTATTCTTTCTTTTTCAGAGATTTTCTTCTGTATCTCTATTTCCTGCCTTTTCTGATTAAGTTCCATTTCTTTTACTTTTTCTGAAGAAGCAAGCCAGTTTGATGCAAGTTTTAGAGATCTAAATTTTTTTAAATTTTGTTTAGCTAAATCATACTTTTCTGCTGATTTAATTTGTTGTTTGAGCTTTAAGAGATTTCTATCAATTTCTTTTTTTAAATCTTTGACACGATCTAAATTTTCCTTAGTTTTCTTGATTCTGCTTTCGGTTTCTTTTCTTCTCTCTTTATAAACTGATATCCCAGCAACTTCCTCAATATGTGAGCGTAATTCTTCTGGCTTTGAGCTAATCAGTTTTGTAGCCATTTCTTGCTCAATGACAGCATAACTTCTGGGGCCAAGCCCAGTGCCTAAGAAAATATCGGTGATATCTTTTCTTCTGCAAGAAGAACCGTTTAAGTAATAAGAAGATAAGCCCTCATGATCCACTTGTCTTTTCACAGAAATTTCAGAGTAGCTAGAATATTCCCCTCCGAGTCTGCCTGAAGAATTATCAAAAACTAATTCAACTGATGCTCTCGAGGAAGCCGGCCTAGCAACAGACCCGTTAAAAATAACATCTGACATGCTATCTCCTCTGAGATTTTTTGCTGAGCCTTCGCCTAAGACCCATCTGACCGCATCGATAATATTTGATTTACCACATCCGTTGGGACCAACAACTGCTGACATATCTGAAGGGAAAGGTATTCTCGTGGGATCCACGAAAGACTTGAAGCCAGAAAGGCTAATGTGTTTAAGCCTCATCTATTAAAAGAAAAGTTTCTATATTTTATCTAATTTATCGCCTTAATTGTATGTTTTATTTAGTCTTCAAGGGATTTCAATTGTTTTAAGGCTTTGCTCATTCCCGCCATAATTATTCTTTTTTGATCTGCATCATCTGAGTATTCGAATGCAATTGACCATGATTTAAGTGCATCCTTGTAATTTTCATCCAAGGTCTGTTTAAGACCCTTAAGAATTAAAGCTCTTACGTTTGCAGGATCTTTGAGTAAGGACTGTTCAATTAAACTTTCAATATCATCATTGAAAATTTGATTATTGGATAAATATTTAGTTTCTGCTGTTAAAGCCATTACTTCAGCATCAGTATCGTTAGGGAAGTTNAGANTGAAATGCTCAAGAGTCCTNGANGCTAATGCNTACTCAGATTTATCAAATAAGTAGTTGGCTAAAAAGTAAACTTGAGCAGGATTGTTGCTAGAGAGATTGATAATGCTATCTATTTTATTTTTTTTCTCCTCGAAAGAGGCATTATCAATAAAATTTAGTTGTAAATCTTTCTGGAAATTTAGTTTTTGAAAATTTTCCTGGCCAAAAAGAAAAAAATAAATTGCAGCAGATAATGCTAAAGAAAATCCGAAAACCTTATACTTTTTTATCATTTTTTTTAAGAAAAATTCTTGCAGCAAATACAATTAATAAAAAGAAAATCAATGGAAAAAGCCAAAGAAAAATATTGTTTTCAAAAGAAGGTTTATAAGTTACTTCTTCACCAAAAATATCTCTTAAGTTAGCTAAAATTTCTTCGTCAGATTTTCCTAATAATATTTCCGTGTAGATTTTGTTTTTGATGTCAGCTGCTATAGGAGCATTTGATCCAGCAATACTAGATCCTTCACATAATGGACAACTAACCTCCTTTTGAAGGGAATAAAATCTTTTTTCATCCGAATCATTTATGAAAGAAAAAGTCATAAATTCATCTGCACCATAGACTGACTGAGAAAAAAGCAGAATCAGTAAAAAAGTCTTCATTTTTTAATCAAAGGAGCAAATTTATTTTTCCATACCTCTTTGTCTAGAACCCCAACGTGATGCATAACAATAGAATCTCCATTCTTAATTAAAAATGTCTCTGGAGCACCTGATACACCTAACAAAAATCCTACCTCTCCTTGATCATCAAATATATTTTTTACATAAGGATCTCCAAATTGATCAAGCCATTTAAAAGCTTTTCCTTTATCGTCTTTGTAATTTATTCCAATGATAGATATTCCCTTTTTCTCTAACTCCATTAAGTATGAGTGCTCTAATCTGCATCCCACGCACCAAGTTGCCCAAACATTNAGCAGCGAAAGAGAATCGTTTTTAAGNTNNTCACTTGTAAAAGAATCTCCGTTAAGTAGCTTTGACTCAAAAGGAGCTAAACTNTTTTGATTAAACTCTTCAANATCAGAATTAANAAATAATTGAAAAAATAAAAGCCCAAAAAGTGATATTGCTAAAAAGATCGTTAAAAGAGGATAAATTTTCATTTAAATTTAAAATTAGTTCTTACTAATAGTCCTGCTAGAAACATAATTATTGCTCCAAGCCAAATAAAACGTACCAGAGGTTTGATTTGAACCTTGGCAGCCCAGGCATTTTCACCAATTTTCTGCCCCAAGGAAATATATACGTCCTTATAAACAGAAGGATAAATTCCTGCTTCTGTAGTTTCCATTCTAGATGCCGGATAAAATCTCCTCTCTGGGTAAAGTTTCAGAATTCTATCTTCCTCTTGGAAAGAAAATGTCACCCTATCACCGTAATAGTTATCTTCTTGAACTGATTGGGTGTTTTCTAATGTGATTTTTGAAGAACCCACTAAAACTGATTCATTTTTTTGTAAAACGAATTCCTTTTCCACAGAATTTAAAGAAGAGATAGTAATGCCGAAAGTAAGAATTGCTAATCCCAGATGTCCTGCAATCATAGAAAAGTTAATTTTACGTTGAGAGTGAAAGCTCTTGAAAGCTAAAAAACCTAACGATTGAATTAACATCAAGACGATTGCATTGCCGACAAATTCGTAAAAAGAAAAAGAAAAGAATAAATATGAGACTAAATAACTCAGGACAATGCTTGAAATTATGATTATTCCAATTGAATTTAAATTATCTATTTTATTTCCTCCCCACTTAGTTAAAGGNCCGATTGCTTGAAAGAATAGTAAGATCAAAGCAAAAGGAACGGTAACCATATTGAAATATGGAGCTCCAACAGTAATTTGGTCTCCACCTGAAAAAATCTCATAGATAATTGGGTAAATGGTGCCAAGCAAAACTATTGCCGATAAAGTCACTAAAAAAGCATTATTTATAAAAAACATAAACTCTTTGGAATAAATTCCCATGTCAGTTTTTAAACCTTTTCTATCACTTTTCAAAAAAAATAAAGAAAATCCAAGAATAACTATCACAAAACAAATTAATAACAGAAAAATACCTCTGTCAGGATCCAGTGCAAATGAGTGAACAGAAGTAATAATGCCCGACCTAACAAGAAACATCCCCAATAGGCTGCCTGCTAGCGAGAGGATTGTTAGGGCAAGAGTCCAATTGATAAAAATTTGTCTAGCGTTGGTTGCTATCGATGAATGAATTAAAGCAGTGCACAACAACCAAGGTACTAGTGCAGAGTTTTCTACCGGATCCCAAAACCACCAGCCTCCCCATCCAAGTTCATAATAGGCCCACCAACTGCCTAAGGAAATTCCCAGAGTGAGGAAAGACCACGAAACAACAGACCATGAGCGTATTGGTTCCAGTTGTTTAACCTTTTCCTGATTTAAAAGAAAATTCATAGCTATACCGAATGGAATAACTAATCCAGCGTATCCCATGTAGAGCATTGGAGGATGAATTGTAAAGGCAAAATCTTGAAGCAATGGGTTGAGATCCGAACCAGATATTGAAGAAATGGGCAGCAACCTTTCGAATGGATTGGAAAGAAAAACCGTGAAAGCAAGCAACGCAAATAAAACAATGTTCATAAAAGCAGATGAATATTTTTGATCCTCATTAAAAAAAACAAAGACTAGGATCCATCCAGCCAAAATAAGAAGAAATAGTAATAATGATCCTTCATGTCCGCCCCACAGTGCAGCAAATTTGTAATAAATTGGTAAATTAGGATTCGAGTTAGTGGCTACATAAAGAACACTAAAATCATCAGTCAAAAAAGATATTTCAAGAGCTATAAAGCTCAGAAAGATGGCTAAAAAAGTAACCAAGCTGGCTGATAAAAAAAATCTTTTGTCTTTTGGAGGGTAGATAAAGGCAATACTGATTAATAAAAGGCTATTAATCATTGAGAAAATTAAAAGAAAATTTCCAAGCTCAGGAATCATTTACAAGCGCCTTTTTTACTTCTTTTGGAATGTAATTTTCATCATGTTTAGCTAATATTTCTTTGGCATAAAAGATTCCATCAGAATAATCATAGAAGCCTCGAGCAATAACACCTGAGTTTTCTTTGAATAAATTAGGAAGAATGCCCTCATAATAGACTTCTATAGAATTTTCTAAATCTGTTACAAGAAAATTCGTCTTTAGACTGTCTTTACTAATCTTTATTGAGTCTTCTTGGACAAGGCCCCCTATTCTCAGACTATCTTTATTAATAATTTTTGAACTTGTTAGATCTGATGGCGTGTAATAGAAATCGACATTTTCATTCATTGCTAAAACTATGAAAATAAAGGCCACAGATAAACTAGCAACTAAAGAGGACACGAAAATAACTCTATTCCTTCTTTTTGTTCTCATTTTATTTTTTCTTTGAATTTTTTTAATCCAAACAATGCGGTTGAAGAAGTAATCAAAAAAATAATTAAGCTCACAATCAGGACTATTTGTAGTTCGAAGATCATCTCTTTTCTATAAAAATTTCTTTTACCCAGTTATGTGAAATCTCTCTTTTAAGAATTTCAACTTGCATTTTGCGCATTCCAATTGCCGTCACATACAAATAAAAACCAAATATAGAAATCAGCAACGGAATCAACATTTCATTATCAATACTTGAACCCGACAAAGTTATAGAGGCAGACTGATGGAGAGTATTCCACCATTCAACTGACAACTTAATAATTGGAAGATTAATTCCTCCAATCAATACAACAATAGACACAGCTTGATCAGTAGAAGCTCTCCTATCGAAGCTAGAAAATAGACTTATTATTGCTAAATATAAAATTAATAAAATTAGGGTTGAAGTTAATCTTGCATCCCAAACCCACCAAGTCCCCCAAGTGGGCTGACCCCAAACTGCCCCAGTAAATAAAGCTAAAAAAGTGAATATAGCTCCTAAAGGGGCCATAGAAATCATGAACACACTCGCCATCTTAATTCGCCATATGAGATATGTGATTGAAGCAATAACCATTGTGTAATAGATAGACTGAGCAACTGAAGCTGCAGGAACATGAAGGTATATGATTCTGTAAACCTCGCCTTGGGTAACGTCTACTGGCGAGAAGAAAACTCCCCAAAGAACTCCGAGAAGCATTATTAAAATAGATAACAGAAATAAATAAGGAAAACTTATTTGAGCGATCTTAAAAAAATAAGGGAATGAAATTAATTGATTAAATAATTGTCTCATCTTACTCAAAGTGAAGTCTGATGGCTCCTAGGCAGGAAGCGATAAGAATCGGTATGGAAAAAAATAAAAAGGCGGCAAGTAAAAAAATGTAAAAAAATAATTCTTCATTTTTATAGGACTGTATAGCAAGTATTCCCAGAATTAATGCTGGTAAACACATCGGAATAACAATTGATGATCCCACAATATTTCCTCTTTCAAGAGTCAGTGCTCCTGCTAAGGCACCAAACATAGATAGTATTGGGGTTCCTAAAAATAACGTTAAGGCCAGAATCAATGCAGCATCGAAAGGGAGATAAAGCATAAATGAAGTTAGTAAAGATAAAAAAATTAAAGGAAGCGATGAAAAGTACCAATTTACAAAAATTTTAATGCTGGCCCAAAGAAATAATGATTTTCCAGATGCTAGAACTAAATCAAGCGATCCGTCTTTGTAGTCCTCATTAAAAATAAATTGATGNGACAATAANTTTGCTAATAGTATCGATATCCAAATNATTCCTGCTGAGAGTTCTGCAAGCTTCTCTTCATCGGATCCAAAAGCTAAAGGATAAAGTGTAATCGTAATTAAAAAAAATACGATTGGTCCAAGAAAAGATGATGATCTAGACAAATATACTTTTGAGTCCCTTTGGAAAGTTTTAAAATAAAAACTCTTCACAGCACTAGCTCCCTGCTTGAAATATTATGATCCTCGTGAGAAGTAAAAATGACGGATGATCCTCTGTTTTGATGGTCTCTTATAGTATTCTCAATCAATTCAATCCCTTTTTTATCTAAGTTTGCAAATGGTTCGTCCAGAAGAAAGAGATCGTTTTTGGATAAGAATAGCTGCACCAAGGAGACCTTTTTTCTTTGGCCTTGGGAGAGATTAAATAATTTAGTTTCTTTCATTGAATTCAATTCAAATAATTTCAAAGCTTCGCTTAATGAATCAACTTCTGAATTAAAACGATAGTCTAATAAAAGGTTATCTTTAACTGATAAAGAATCTTTTAAGCCCAAGTTGTGCCCTAAGAAGAATACATTTTTAGCTGTGGAAAGGACTTTTCCTTGAAAGTTGTTTAATATTCCGCTTAAGATTTTTAAAAGAGTTGATTTTCCAGATCCATTTTCACCTTTGAGATGAATAATTTCGGAGGGATTTACTTCGAAATTAAGATTTTCAAGTAGAGGAAAATCATTGAAAGAGTAAGATAAATTTTCAACTTTTATCAATTTTTTATAACCAAAATAGCTTAAATAGTTGATAATTATAACGATTTTGTAAATTTAGTTCATATGATGAAAAATAAATTTGGAAAGAGAATAAGTATAGAACAGGTAGAAGAAGGAAATTCTTTAATGCCTAAGTTTGATGACAACGGTTTGATACCAGTAATAACGGTAGAAAGCGGCACAGAATTGATACTGATGCATGGTTATATGAATGAAGAATCGCTTGATTTGAGTATCGATACAAACTTAGCTCACTATTGGTCAAGAAGCAGAAAGAAGATATGGAAAAAGGGTGAAACAAGTGGTCAATTTCAGCATATAAAAGAAATATTAATCGATGATGATCAAGACTGTTTAATAATNAAGGTTGAATTAGATGGNCTTGGAGCAAGTTGTCATGTCGGCTATAAGTCTTGTTTTTACAGAAAGGTTGATAAAGATTTAAGTCTTGAATTTATTGAAAAAGAAAAGGTTTTTGATCCTGAAGAAGTNTATGAAGGAGAAGAAAACCCNACTATTTTATAGCCCTTGTAGTTTAATTGGATAAAACGGCCGCCTCCTAAGTGGCAGCTCTAGGTTCGATTCCTAGCAGGGGCACCAATTGATTTCCATAAAAAAATCCCTCTTAATTAAAAAGAGGGATTTTTTTAGGCAGCTTAAGATGCTTTGTCTAAAGCTTGAGAAATGTCGGCAATGATATCGTCGACATGTTCAATACCAATTGAAAGCCTCACATATCCGGGGGTAACCCCAGCAGACAATTGTTCCTCAGGGGCTAATTGACTGTGAGTTGTTGTAGCCGGATGAATTGCTAAAGATCTAGAATCACCAATATTAGCTACATGGTACAAAAGCTCTAATGAATCAATAAATTTACTTCCAGCTTCCTTGCCTCCAGGAAGTTCAAAGCCAATTAAAGCTCCGTAACCGCCTTTCATGTATTTGTCAGCTTTTTCTCTTTCTGCGCCCTCAAAAAGCCCAGGATAAGTAACTGATTGAACTTTATCGTTATTTTCTAAGAATTCAGCGACAGCTTGCGCATTTTTAGCGTGTTCACGCATTCTTAGTGGAAGGGTTTCCAATCCTTGAATAAACATCCAAGCACTGAAAGGACTCATAGCTCCACCGAGATCCCTTAGCAAAGTAGTTCTTAGTTTCAGAAGATATGCAAATGGTAGTCCCATTGTTTTGGTAACTTGCTGATCCCAGACTACTCCTCCGTAACATGGGTCAGGAGTATTTAGTGCAGGCTGTCTATCAGCTCCTGCTTCACCCCAATCAAAATTACCTCCATCAAGGATGAGGCCTCCAATTGTAGTTCCGTGACCACCTATGTATTTGGTAGTTGAGTAAGTTGTTACAGCAGCACCGTGATCAAAAGGTCTACATAAAACTGGCGCAGCAGTGTTATCAACAATTAAAGGTATACCGTGCTTTCTTCCAATATCAGCAACTTCTGCAATCGGAAAAACCTGCAATTTTGGATTAGGTAGAGTTTCAGCAAAGTAAGCTCTTGTCTTATCATCTGTAGCTGATTCAAAATTATTTGGATCAGTTGGATCAACAAAACGAACTTCGATACCCATTTCTTTTAAATTATTCTTGAATTGATTATAAGTACCACCGTATAGGTGCGCAGATGAAACAATGTTATCCCCTGCTCTGGCAACGTTTTGAATTGAGTATGCAGAAGCAGTTTGACCGGAAGCAACCGCTAAACCAGCAACACCGCCATCCAAAGCAGCCATTCTTTGCTCAAGAACATCGCAAGTTGGATTCATTATTCTTGTATAAATATTTCCAAACTCTTGTAATCCAAATAAGCTAGCTGCGTGAGCAGTATCATTGAATTGATAACTNGTNGTTTGATGAATTGGAACAGCTACTGATCCAGTATTNTCATCGTTTCTCCATCCAGTATGAAGAGCTATGGTTTCTAAATTTTTTCCTTCATANGACATTTTTATCTCCAAAAAAAACCTGCTTGTTTTGCTAAGCAGGTTTGAAAAATCCTGTTTAGCTAATTTTTTAAAGCGTCAGCAAGTCGGTTAAATCAACGCTATGAATTCGATGATACACAATTTTATTTATAAAAGGTATATTTAATTCTATGAATAAAGAAACACTCAAAACAGAAAAAATAGATAAATCATTATTAATTACTTTCACTAGACCAGACGANATGAATACATTCAGTGGAAAAATGATGGTTGAAATTATGGAAACTTTAGACGAAGCAGAATCTGATGATTCTGTGCGTTCTGTTATTTTTACCGGNTCGGGNAGAGCTTACTGNGCTGGTGCTGATCTTTCTCAGGGAGAAAAAACATTCGATTGGTCCAAAAGAGATTCAAAGGTTAATGGAGTGGCAAGAGATACTGGAGGGATGCTCACTTTAAAATTGTACGATTTTAAAAAACCTATCATAGCAGCAGTTAATGGATCTGCGGTTGGTGTAGGAGTCACTATGACTCTTCCAATGGATGTTCGAATTGCATCCGATAACGCAAAGTTTGGATTTGTCTTTGCAAAAAGAGGTATTGTGCCTGAGGCTTGTTCCTCTTGGTTTTTGCCAAGAATTGTTGGCGTTAGTCAATCGCTGGAATGGATGATGTCAGGAGAAGTATTTTCTGCAGAAGAAGCTCTTAAAGGAAAATTAATTAGAGAAATTACAAGTCAGGACAATCTTGTACCAAGAGCATTAGAGATAGCACACAAATTTTCAAATAAAACTTCAGCAGTTTCTGTCAGTTTAACCAGGCAAATGGTATGGAAAATGTTAGGAGAAAAACATCCTATGTCTGCTCATAAAATAGACTCAAGGGGAGTCTATTATTTAGGGAGAAGTAATGACGTTGCAGAAGGAATCTCTTCTTTTCTAGAGAAAAGAGACCCTGAATTCTCAGATACAGTTTCCNAAAATATGCCTGAATATTATCCATGGTGGCAGGAAGAAGAATTTGAGTAAATGACATGAATTGGAAGAGCGATGTTGAGGAGCTTAAGCTAAGAAATAAATTAGCTAAATCTCAAGGCGGCACAGAGGCAATAAAGCTTCAGCATGCTAAAGGTAGATTAACTTTAAGAGAAAGAATAGATCTTTTATTAGATAAAAGTTCTTTCGATGAAGTCGGAAAAATAGCTGGGGATGCAGAAAAAGANGANAANGGAGAAATNTCAGATTTCACTCCCTCAAACTTNGTNCTTGGNTTTGGCAAAATNGATGGCAGNCAAGTTCTAGTCGGAGGNGAAGACTTTACCGTCAAAGGTGGCTCGCCAAATCCAGTTGGACTTAGAAAAAGTGTTTATACAGAGGATTTAGCTCTTCAATATAAAGTGCCTCTAATAAGACTCCATGAAGGAGGAGGAGGATCGGTGAANGGATCTTCAGGAAAAAAATCTTACGGTGATCCGGTGTTCTCTAAGTCAAGATTTTTATCTGTAGCTAAAACATTAAAAGAAGTTCCTGTTGCAACCGCTGCCTTAGGTCCTGTCGCAGGACTACCTGCTTCTAGATTCGTTGCATCACATTTTAGAGTGATGACCAAAAAAACTGCGCAAGTTCTTATTGCGGGGCCAAAGGTCGTTGAAAGAGCTTTTGGCACTGAACTTACTAAAGAAGAATTGGGAGGATCCGAAGTTCATAAATCAAATGGAGTTGTTGATAACGTTGTAGATACCGAAAAGGAAGCATTAAATCAAATAAGGAAATTTATAAGTTATTTTCCACAAAACCGATACGAAATAGCGCCTCGCGTTCCAAATGAGGATGATATTGAAAGAAAAGATCAAGATCTTTTAGATGCTATCCCAGAAGATAGATCCAGAACTTATGATATGAGAAAGATTCTTTCAGGAGTGGTTGATAGAGATAGCCTTTTTGAAATTACTCCCTATTTTGGAAGAGGCATGATTACAGCATTTGCAAGACTGAACGGATTTTCTGTGGGCATCTTTGCTAATGATCCAAATTTTTATGCGGGATCAATGACTGCTGATAATGCTAAGAAAACAACTCGATTTATAGAAAACTGTAATAATTTTAATATTCCAATTTTAACTTTTGTTGATGAGCCAGGATTTTTAATAGGTCCGGAAGCTGAGAAAAATGCTGGAATACTTTACGGAACTGAGACAGTTCTTACGGCCGCAGAGACAACTGTTCCTTGGGCAACTGTTATGATAAGGAAATCCTTTGGTGTTGCTGCAGCTGCTCATTTTGGNCCAGATCCTTATGTGTTGGCATGGCCTTCTGCAGAATCAGGTGCTCTTCCATTAGAGGGAGGTGTTGCAGTTGCGTTTGCCAAAGAAATTGCTGCTGCTGAAGATCCNGAAGCTAAAAGAAAAGAAATTGAAGATTCTTTNAGAAAAGCTCGCGATCCTTTTGCTAGAGGAGAGTCCTTTTCAGTGCACGAAGTTATTGACCCCAGAGAAACAAGAAAGTATCTTTCTTTGTGGGCTGAAAGAATTCAGACCCAACTTTTAACTAGAAACTATTTAAAGTGAAAACTTAAGAGAGGAAAAAATGAAAGAATATCATCAGTTTTATATTAATGGATCATGGGTTGATCCAATAAATGGACTTAATAAGCTTGATGTTTTAAATCCAGCTACTGAAGAACCCATAGGTTCTATCGCTTTAGGATCTTCNGAGGATGTAAATGCTGCAGTGGATGCTGCCAAAAATGCCTTTGCCAGCTTTAGTTCGTCTGAAAAAGAGGAAAGAGTTGGTTATTTAGAGAAAATAATAGAAATTTACATGAAAAGAAGCTCGGAAATGGCTGAAGCTATTTCTTCTGAAATGGGTGCNCCAATGTCATTAGCTTCGAAAGCACACTCACCCTCAGGTTTAGGTCATTTTATGACGGCTCTGGAGACTCTAAAAAATTACGACTTTGAACAACAAAAAGATGGTCTGTTTATTAGAAAAGAAGCAATTGGCGTGGTCGGTATGATTACTCCTTGGAATTGGCCAATAAACCAAATTGCTTGCAAAGTTGCNCCTGCTTTAGCNGCTGGNTGCACAATGATTTTAAAACCAAGTGAAATTGCTCCTTTCAATGCAATGCTCATGGCTGAAATAATTCATGAAGCGGGAATTCCTGATGGAGTGTTTAATCTTGTCAACGGTGATGGACCTACAGTTGGTGAGGCTATGTCCTCTCATCCCGACATAGACATGATGTCTTTCACAGGATCAACTAGAGCTGGAATCCAAGTTGCAAAAGGTTCTGCTGATTCAGTTAAAAGAGTTCATCAAGAATTAGGTGGAAAATCTCCAAATATTATTTTAGATGATGCAGATTTTGAAAATGCTGTTATTAGAGGAACCAGACATATGTTTAATAACAGTGGGCAATCGTGTAACGCTCCATCGAGAATGTTAGTTCCTGAGTCAAGGCAAGATGAAGCAAAAGCTGCTGCTAAAAAAGCTGCAGATGAGACCAAAGTGGGTGATCCTAATGCTGAAGATACTGTAATTGGTCCTGTGGTAAGCGAAGTTCAGTTCAATAAAATTCAAGGTCTCATTGAAAAAGGTATTGAAGAAGGAGCAGAANTAGTNTGNGGAGGTCCAGGNAAACCTGANGGTCTNAATCAAGGTTTCTACGTTAAGCCAACTGTATTTGCTAACGTAAACAATGATATGACTATAGCCAAGGAAGAAATTTTTGGACCTGTTCTATGCATCATTCCTTATAAAGATGAAGATGAAGCTATTGAAATTGCAAACGATACTCCTTATGGGTTAGCAGGCTATGTTTCCTCAGAGAACATAGATCATGCAGTAGAAGTAGCTAGAAAAATTAGAAGTGGAAATGTTCACATAAATAATGCTCCTTCAGGCTTAACTTCTCCATTCGGTGGTTTTAAGCAATCCGGTAACGGAAGAGAATGGGGAGAATTTGGTTTTGAAGAATTCCTAGAGATTAAATCTGTTTTAGGTGCTGGAGCTGCTTAANGCTAAATGAGCACAGTCAAATACTACGATTGGTCTTACCATCAAGCTAGAACTAGACCGAACAAAGTTGCTGTAAAAGAAGTTTCTACCGGAAGAGAAACTACTTACGGTCAACTTGAGGAAAGATCTTGTCGACTTGCTTCATGGCTGCAAAATAAAGGAGTCAAAAAAGGTGACAGAGTTGCCATCTTAATTCATAACTGCACTGAAGTTTTTGAGCTGGAGTTCGCTTGCGCAAAAATAGGTGCTATAGAATTACCTCTCAATTGGCGTCTTACTAAACCTGAACTTGAATATATTCTTAATGATAGTTCTCCAGAAGTCTTAATTTATGGCTCGAATTTTGCAGATACAGCGAAAGCTCTCACAAAAGATTGTTCCATTAAAAATTCATTGGAAATAGATGATGAGGATCAGAATAATGAGTATGAACAAGCANTAAAAGAAAATATTGATTTTGATGTTGTTGAAACTACACATGATGATCTGATTATGCTGATGTATACATCCGGCACAACGGGACATCCAAAAGGTGCGATGATCACTCATGAAATGCAGTTTTATAATATAGTTAATCTAGCCGGATCATCTAGGGTAACCGATAAAACAGTCCAACTTATAGTTCTACCTTTGTTCCATACGGGAGGCATGAATTGTTANGCAAATCCTATTCTTCATTACGGTGGTCAGATCGTTTTGATGAAAGAATTTGANCCNGGGAAGGCATTGGAAATCATTGATGATCCGGATTATGGCATCACACATTTTTTTGCAGTGCCTGCTCCTTTTCAATTTATGATGCAGCATCCAAATTTTGATACAACTGATTTTTCAAGAATTGAAGGTGCCGGAGTTGGTGGAGCTCCGTGCGCAGAGATTATTTTGAAGTCATGGCAAAGTAAAGGTGTCGAACTTTGGCAAGGCTGGGGNATGACTGAGACAAGTCCAGGAGGTATCGGTCTTGCCGGTGAAGATGCTNCAAGAAAAGTTGGTTCAGCAGGTAAGCCTTTATTACATACTGAAGTAAAAATTGTGAATGAAGATGGCAATGAAGTNGATCAGGGTGAAGTTGGNGAAATTTTGATAAAAGGNCCAAACGTCACTCCAGGGTATTGGAACAATGAAGAGGCTACAGAAAAATCATTCGTTGATGGCTGGCTCAAAACTGGAGACGCCGCCCAAATGGATGATGAAGGTTTTATTTATATAGTCGATAGACAAAAGGATATGTATATCTCCGGAGGAGAAAATGTATATCCTGCNGAAGTTGAAAACGTTATCTATCAACTTCCNGAAATTGCAGAAGCAGCAATTATTGGTGTACCTGATAAAAAATGGGGTGAAACAGGTAAGGCATACATTGTTTTAAAACCAGATTGTAATTTATCGGAAGAAGATATCATCAATCACTGCCTTAAAAATCTTGCTAAATTTAAAATTCCTGCGTCAGTTGATTTCATAGCTGCTTTACCCAGAAATGCTACTGGGAAGGTTCTTAAAAGAAATTTAAGNGAAGAAGTTGTTGGAAGCGANGCTCCTGCAATTACTTAAGAATATATTATCTCTTTAAATCGCTGTTCTAGAGATTCGAAGTGCTGTTCCGAAGGATTTCTCCAAGATTGCTGNATGCAGTAAATTTCATTTAAATAATCAAGATATTTTCCTATCTGACCTAAGTCTAACTCCCAGCTGTCTATTGAATTTATGCATTCCACAAGTTGGTCTCTTGATTCAGGAGATCTTGTTATGCCCTCGATCTTAAAACAACTCTCTCCGAGAAGAATTAATTTTTTCCCGAGAATAAGTGATTCAAGCCCTACAGTAGAGTTCAGAGTTAATGTGGCTAAAGATTTTTCTATAAGATCTTTTGAATCAAAATTTCTGAAAAGAATTCTCTCGTTTACTTTATGGAGATGTTTAAATTTCGTTGAGTCACTTGGATGTTCTTTGATTACAAAAAATAAATCTTTATCTTCAATTTTTTTAATCGAATAATCTAACCATTGAAATAATTCTCCCATGGAATTTACTCTCGGAGAATTTAGCAAAACTTGACTATCGTGATTAACTTGAAAAGGAACATAGATGAACTTTTCAGGTAAATCTTCATAAAGTTCTGGAGATTTACTGTATCTTTTTTTGCTTTTTATTGCTGCTCTTTGTTGGATCTCAAAATTTAAATTTTTTCCGCTTGGAACATAGTTTTCATAAAATTCTTTTTCACGCGGAACGCTGTTTAAATCATTCACACCGTTAGGATCCACAGTTGTAGAATCAGGAAGCAAACCGTTTTCAAAAAAAGCTAGTCTAATATTATTTTTTTTGGCGATTAGTTTAATTGCATACTCAGGCAACCTGTGNCCATTCCATATACAAATCAAATNNGGNATCNTTTTNGANANTACATAAGTAAATCTTCTGTAATAAATAACAAAAAGTATNNNCAGAAAGGCNTCATAGAATGNCCAAAAATACTTTATGTAAAAGTATTTTCTTTTTTTTCTNGCTAACTCAAAACTTATTCCTTTTTGAATTTCAGCTTGGGTTAAATCAGTGCGGCCAAGTTTGAAAAAGATAAAAGGAAAAAAACTCATTACGGTGGAGTCAAACATGGTGTTTCTTTTAATGTCTTGGAAATATCTATACATAGACCCTTTATAAGAAATAAAAAGAATTTTTGAAGATTGATTCATTATTCGCTAATTGTTATTGAAATATATTATCCTATGCAAAATTTTTTTTAGAGGATTGTTATGTTTGAGATTAATCTTTTTAATTCAGCGCAGATATTTGATCAAATTTTTGCCTTTGTTTGTGTTTATTTACTTACAAGTCTAAGCGCAAAGGTAAGATTCTATGGTTTTGTAGTTGGAACTATTGGTTTCGTGCCTGGTATTTATTTGCTCATTGAAACTGAGCTTTGGTGGTTGCTTGCAGCAATGCCTCTTTGGGTTTTCATAAACTACAAAGGGCTAGTAAATAATTGGAGAGAATTTAAGGGAGAAGAAACTACAGCTTAACAACTTCAAAAGCTGCCCTAGCAATATCCTCAACTTTTTTCAGATGCTCATCTTCGTGAGCCACTGAAATAAAATGATTGTGATAATCAGTGAGATAAAGACCTTTGCTCAAGCAAGCATCAACCCATCTTGAATGGAGTGTTTTGTCTTCATCCTCAATTCGAAAGTAAGGCATAGCTGGGACTCCGGAAACAATCATCTTGACATCAAAATCTTCCGCAATCTTGACTAGACTTTCTTTTAACAAGTTACCAAAATTATTCATCTTCGTAACCGCATCCTGCTTAACTAATTCATCGATTGTTGCTTTTGCTGCAGCCATTGGGGCTGAGTTTAAAAATTGAGTCCCAGTAAAATAAACATTCTCAGCTGATTCTTTTAACGAGTCTTTTCCTACCAAGGCAGATATTGGATATCCATTCGCTATGGCTTTCCCTAAACAAATTAAATCTGGAGAAAAACCAAAAAAATTATTTGATCCTTTTAGATCAATTCTAAAGCCAGTCCTGACGTCATCGACGATTAAAATAATGTTATTTTTACGACAAACTTTCTCGATGTGTTTCCAGTATCCTTCATTCGGATAAACATTATTTTTGAAAGTTGGATGATGATAAGGACTTGAGATAAAACATGCTATGTCATCTCCATGATCTGAGATTGCTTGATTAAATCCATCTAAGTCGTTCCAATCGATGGAGATAACTTCTGCGGAATCTGAATTAATGATGCCAGGACTGTTGCGTCTTTGCATCCAGCTATTTGAGCCATGATATCCATCGTTTATTTTTAATATTTTTTGCTTGCCGGTTTCTTGTCTGGATACCATCACCGCAAGAGAAGTACTATCAGCCCCATTTTTACCAAACAAACTCCAATCGGCAATTGATACTAAATCAACTAAGGTTTCAGCTAATTCAATCATCACAGGAGAGGCGATACTGACAGTATTACCAAGATTTAATTGTTTTCTAGCTGCTTCATCTACTACGGGATTGTTATAGCCGAGAATCATAGGGCCCCATGCACAAACCAAATCTACGTACTCATTTCCATCAACATCCCAAAAATACGCTCCGTCTGCTTGAGAGAAAAATTTGGGCCCATCTTTCCTGACAGCATATTTATAATGCCCGAATATTCCTCCAGGAATTACTTCTTTTGCCCTATTAAGGAGTAAATCTGACTCAGATTGAATTAAAAAATCTTTATCCTTTGGATTATGCATAAATTTATTGTAAATGATTTTTGTTTAGTAGGTAATTTTCTAATCTGTGGCGGAGAGGGAGGGATTCGAACCCTCGATGCGGGATTACCACATACTCCCTTAGCAGGGGAGCGCTTTCAACCACTCAGCCACCTCTCCAGGATTTTTAAGATGCTTGTCTTATTAAGTCAGCAGCTTTTTCAGCGATCATAATTGCCGGAGCATTAGTATTTCCAGCTATGAGCGTAGGCATTATAGATGCATCTACCACTCTCAATCCATCAATACCATGAACTTTAAGATCATCATCTACTACGCTCATTTCATCATTACCCATCTTGCATGTACTCACTGGATGATAAAGTGTTTCTCCGTTTTCTCTNATCCAGTTNTCTAATTCTTCATCATCATCAATATTNATTTCTGGTCCTGGTTTCACAGGATCTCCTCTGAATTCATCAAATGCTGGTTGCATCAATATCCTTCTTGTTTCTCTCAGAGCATTTCTAAGATCAATTACGTCCTCCTCTTCAGAAAGGTAATTTGGATATAAAAGAGGTTCATCTTCAGGATCAGCACTTTTCAGAGTCAAATAACCCCTGCTTTGCGGCCTACAAATATAAGCAATGCATGAAAAACCATGCTCTTTAGTCACCCCGGTTCTAAAATGCTGATCTTCACCTTGAATAGAAACATAATGAAGCTGAGTATCTGGTAAATCTTTTTCTGGACTTGATTTTATAAATCCTCCTCCGCTGCAAGGAGGGTAAGCAGCATCACCTGTGCCAAACAATAAGTATTTAATTCCTGCTATCTGAGTTTTGATCCATGATACCGATCTATGAAGGGTAACTGGTTTAGTAGCATAAAATGAACTAGTCACACCATAGTGATCTTGCATATTTTTTCCAACTCCTTTTAATTCGTGCACTAAGTCTATGCCATGTTTTGTTATATCGTTTGGATCTCCAATCCCGCTTCTCATCAAAATAAGAGGGGAACCGAGAGCACCTGCAGATAAAATAACCTCTTTGTTGGCAAAACATGATTTTCTTTCACCTTTCTTGTTTATGTACTCAATGCCTTTTACTTTTTTTCCATCCATTATCAACTTATCAACTGTTACATTGATTTCGTTGCTTAAATTCTCTCTTTCTAATGCGGGATGCAGATAAGCTTGAGCTGAGCTCCATCTCCTTGGCCCTCTAGAAGTATCATTAATGGTATGTTCGTATCTTGAAACACCCTCCTGTTCCTTTCCATTGAAGTCTCTTGTGTAGGGAAACCCAGCTTGTTGACCAGCCTCTATGAATTTTTCTAGTAATAAATCATCATCTCTATCAGATTTTTTGACATGAAGAGGACCTTCATATCCATGAAACTCTTCATCGCCATCGCCATGAAAATTTTCTGCCTTTTTGAAATAAGGAAGCACATCATCGTAAGACCAACCTTCATTTCCTTGTTGTCGCCATAAGTCATAATCATAAGAATGGCCTCGGATATAAATCATTGCATTTATCGAAGATGAACCGCCCCAACCTTTTCCTCTTGGCCAGTATAAAGGCCTATTATTAGTTGTAGCTTCTGGTTCAGTCTCAAAACCATAATTACTATCATTCTTGGTAGGAACAATTTGCGAGTATCCAGAAGGCATATGAATGAACATATTTGTGTCCTTGCCTCCTGCCTCAAGAATAAGAACGGTATTAGTACCGTCCTCACTTAATCTGTTTGCCATTACACAGCCGGAGCTTCCAGCTCCTACAACAACATAGTCAAAAGTATTTTCCATAGTGAATCTCCTCTAGAGTGAGATTATCAATATGATTTCTATTGTGCAATAAATTAATTCTTATCTAACTCAAAGGCATCGTGAAGGGTTCTTACAGCAAGTTCCTTATACTTTTCTTCAAGAACAACTGAGATTTTGATCTCTGAGGTTGAAATCATTTCGATATTTATTGCCTCATCTGCCAAGGCTCCAAACATTTTACTTGCTACACCTGCGTGAGACTTCATTCCGTTTCCAACAACGGATACTTTGCAAATATCTAGATCAACTTCGATTTCACCGCTACCTAACTCTTTACGTAACTTTTCTAAAATTTTTGAAGTTTCATCCGCAAAGTCTTTATGCACTGTGAAAGTGAAGTCGGTTGTGTTATCGGATGCTACGTTTTGGACAATTACATCTACCTCAATTCCAGCATCGCTTATGGGAGAAAGTATTTTTGCTGCAACTCCTGGAATGTCTGGAACTTTTCTGATGGTTATTTTTGCTTCATTTGAAGTAAACGCAATTCCTGATACTACAGCCTCTTCTAAATTATCGTTACTATTTATCAAAGTTCCTCCGTTTGACCCAAAACTTGATAAGACTCTCAAAGGTAATTTGTATTTACTTGCAAATTCCACAGATCTTATTTGTAAAACTTTAGCTCCTAAAGAAGAAAGTTCCAACATTTCTTCGTATGTTAAATGATCAAGTTTCCTAGCTTTATCGTAAATATTTGGATCGGTTGTAAATACCCCATCTACATCAGTATAAATCTGGCACTCCTTAGCATTTAAAGAAACTGCAATTGCTACTGCAGAGGTGTCCGAACCGCCCCTTCCTAAGGTAGTAATGTTATTTTCATCATCGAACCCTTGAAATCCTGTGATTACAGGAACAATNTTTTTTTCTAATGCATCTTTAAGAATTTCCTCTGAGACTTTTCTAATTCTTGCTCTTCCAAAGGAGGAATCCGTTTTAAACCCCATCTGAAAAGCATTGTAAGATCTTGAGTTATAACCTTTCTTTTTAAGAGACATGGCAAGCAACGCTGCGGAAACTTGCTCTCCAGAAGAAACAACAGCATCAAATTCTCGAGGATCAGGTTTCTTTTGAATTTTCTTAGCCAGATCAATCAGTCTATTTGTTTCGCCTGCCATGGCTGAAACAACAACAGCGACATGATTACCTGAGTCAATTTCCTGACCAACAATCTTGGCAACTGCTTCAATTCTTTTAGGGCTAGCAACAGATGTCCCTCCAAATTTTTGGACAATAATGTTACTCATGCCTTTTAAAGATTTTGAATATATTTTGTAGCTTCAGAAAAAACTTTTTCAAAGTTTTTAACTTGACTACCGCCTGCTTGTGCATGATCTGGTTTACCTCCGCCTTTACCGCCTATCAATGAAGCGAGGGATTGTAACAAATCATTTGAACTGAAAACATCTTTTGGAATTGATTTTGAAGATGAAACCAATAAGCTTGATTTATCTCCATCTTTCGAAGCAAGAACACAAATTAAGTTTTCATTTTTATTTTTTAGTTCATCTATGAAAGATCTTGCTGAACCTAAGTTAATTCCTTCAAATTCCTTTAAGATAACTTTATAAGAATTAATTTGAATAATATCCTGTTCAAGGCTCTTTATTACTTCGCCTAATTCTTTTTGTTGTGATGATTTAATCGATTTTTCTAACTCACTGTTCTTTTCCATCAACTCTTTAATTTTTGAAATAAGACCCTCTTCATTCACGTTCAAAAGCCTCATTGCTTCTTGCCCAGAATTTTGAAATTTATTTGAGAAATCTTCCGCATCTTTTCCACTGCAAGCTTCAATTCTTCTGACGCCTGATGAAATACTTGATTCACTAGTTACTTTTACAAAACCAATATCCCCTGCTGAATCAACATGAGTTCCACCGCATAGTTCAACAGAAAAGTTTCCGCCAATCGAAAGTACGCGCACTTGATCTCCATATTTGTCTCCAAAAAAAGCCAGCGCTCCTTTTTCTTGAGCCTTCTTAAAGCTCATAGTTTCTATTTTAGTAGAGATATTATTTCTAATTGTTTCATTAACTAAATTTTCAATTTGTTGTACTTCTTCAATTTTTAAAGCAGCATCGTGAGTAAAATCAAATCTAAAATATTTATCNGAAACTAAGGAGCCTTTTTGCTCGACATGTTCTCCCAATACATTTCTGAGTGCAGAATGAAGCAGATGAGTAGCTGAATGATTTCTAATAATTTTATTCCTTCTATCNANGTTAATAGAACTCTCGCATTGACTTCCAACTTTAAGGGTTCCTTTTTGTAAATTACCAATGTGAATAAATTGATCTCCTACCTTTTGAGTATCTTTTACTTCAAAAATGAAGTCTTCACCTGAAATAGAACCTTGATCGCCAACTTGACCTCCTGACTCAGCATAAAAAGGTGTTTTATTTAAGATTAATATTGCATCTGAATCGCCCTCTAATGTTTCTTGCTCTTTTTGATTTACAAAAATCTTTAGCACTTTAGATTTACATTTGCTTTTGTCATATCCGATAAAGTTAGTTGGCTTATCTAAGGAAATTGATGATGGCATCAGAGAATCNAAATTAGATGAAGCTTTCGCAAGATCTCTCTGTTGTTCCATTAGTTCCTCATACTCCTTTATGTTTACTGAAATATTTTTTTCCCTTGCAAGATCTATGGTCATGTCTAGGGGAAATCCAAAAGTATCATAAAGTTTGAAAGCGAGTTCACCAGATACTTCATTTACATCCTTCGGTGTCTCATCCTCAAAAATGCGCATACCATTTCTTAGAGTTAGGGAGAACTGTTGTTCTTCTTTTTCTATGGTTTTTTCTATGATTTTTTTATTTTTACTTAAAAGAGCGTGCTCTTTTCCCATTTGGGATACTAACTCCTTCACAAGACCTGAAAGAGGTTTTTCATAATCAGGATTCAACTTATATGCGTGCCTCAAAGCTCTTCTTATGATTCTTCTAAGGACGTAACCCCTGCCTTCATTAGAAATGGAAAGGCCATCAGCTATCAAATAAGAACTAGATCTTAAATGATCTGCGATAACTCTAAGAGATGGATTTTCAAGATTTTGTGCACCCAAGTTCGATGCTATTTTTTTTATTAAATCTTTGAACAGATCAGTTTCATAGTTGTCGTTAATGCCTTGCAACACCGCCGTGATTCTTTCAAGGCCCATGCCGGTATCAACGGATGGTTTGGGCAAGGGAGAAAGTTCCCCATCAGGGCTCCTATTGAACTGCATGAAGACCAGATTGTATATTTCAACAAATCTATCTCCAGTATCAACGCCTTCTGCCGGTGACTCTCCTGAAAATGCCTCTCCATGATCATAAAATATTTCACTGCAAGGCCCGCAGGGTCCTGTGTCCCCCATTGACCAGAAATTATCGTCATCTAGCTTTGAAATTCGATCTGGTTGGATTCCGATTTCATTTAACCAAATCTTTTCTGATTCTTGGTCTTCTATATGAACAGTTATCCATAGTTTTTCAGGNGAAATTTTGTAAATTTCAGTTAACAGTTCCCAGGCATATTTGATCGCTTCTTTTTTGAAATAGTCTCCAAAACTAAAGTTTCCTAACATTTCAAAAAAAGTATGGTGTCTTAAGGTATACCCAACGTTTTCTAGGTCGTTATGTTTACCACCAGCCCTAATGCATCTTTGGGCCGAAGTTGCAGTTAAGTAGTCTCTTTTTTCTGCACCTAGAAAGACATCTTTAAACTGGTTCATGCCAGAATTAGTGAATAAAAGGGTTTGATCATCTAACGGTAAAACGCTAGAACTTTCGACTATTTGGTGTCCTTTAGAAGAAAAAAAATCAATGAATTTTTTTCTAACTTCTGAAGAATGCATTTATGAGAAGACCTCTTCAAGAAAATCCATCANCAACATCCAAGANCTTCTATCAGCCTCTTTTGAATAAACTGTCCCAAAGTCTGGATTATTTGCTTCTGGATTTGTAAAAGAATGCATAGAGTCGCCATATATATGCAGCTGCCAGTCAACATCTTTTTCACTCATCTCTTTATAAAAAGATTGCATTTGATCTTCTCCAACCATTGGATCCTTCATGCCGTGCATAGCTAAAATTTTAGCTTTTATTTGTTCATTGATCGGTTCTTCAGGTCCAGCTAAGAATCCATGAAAACTTGCACTTCCTCTCAAATCAACACCAGTTCTGGCTAAATCTAGGGAAACTAACCCACCAAAACAATACCCAAAAACTGCAATCTTTGACTTGTCTACACCTGGCAAGGAAGAAACTTTATCGTAGGCTGCCTTAACTCTTTTTGAAAGTTCTTTTCTATCATCCAAAAGTGGCTGCATGCGAGCAGCATTTTCTTCATTAGTTTCTCCAACAATACCATCACCGTACATATCGAGCGCAAATCCAAGGTAGCCATTCTCTGCAAGTTTTTCTGCCTTTTCATCCACAAATTGATCTCTTCCAGACCAAGTATGAGCAATAATTACTGCTGGAAAATTATCTCCATCAGGAAAAGCTGCATATCCCAAAAAATCTTTTCCATCTATATCGTAATTAATAATTTCAGTTTTCATCTTTCGACATCCCTTTTTTAAATCTTTTGTAATTTTCGACGTAGTGAACAGCTGAAGCAAGCAAAAAATCTTTCATTTCTGGACCTAAAGTTTTTACAACCTTTCCGGGAGAACCTAAGAACATTGAATTATCTGGAATTACAGTATTTTCGGTCACTAACGAGTTAGCTCCAATTAGACAATTTTCTCCAATCTTCGCACCGTTTAAGACCACTGCATTTATACCTATCAGTGAATTATTTCCAATTTGGCAACCATGCAACATGACTTTATGTCCTACAGTAACATTATCACCAATAATAGTTGGGCTGCCCGGATCTGCGTGTATTACGGATAGATCTTGAACGTTTGAGCCCTGACCTATGACTATGTCTTCAACATCACCCCTGACAACTGCACCAAACCAAACCGATGCATCTTTTTTTAAGGTTACTCTTCCAACTACTGTTGCAGTCTCTGCAACATAAAAATCGTCGCCATCTGTAGTGACTTTATGATCATCTAATTTATAAATCATTATTTCCTTGTTAAATCTATTTCAATATCAAGAAGCTTTAAAAACTCAACAGTCATATAAGCAGTGAGTCCCCATACCATTTTATTTTCAAATTCAAAAAAAGGAAAAAAAACTTTTTTATTATCCCAGTTTTCAGATTTTTGTTCTTTTTGCATATTATTTTTAATAAAATTTAAGGGCACACTGAAAACTTCCGCAATTTCCTTCCCATCAGCTATTAATGTGTTACTTTTGAGTATGCCAATATAAGGAGTTACGCTTAATCCAAACCTTGATTGCACAGAACTAATTTCTCCTAAAACTTCCACGTCTTTTAATTCTAGATTTACCTCTTCTTGTGCCTCTCTCAAAGCTGTTTCTTTCAACGTTTCATCTTTTTCTTCTCTTTTCCCTCCGGGAAAAGCAACCTCACCAGCATGAGTAGGAAGATTATTAGATCTCAAACAGTAAATTACATTAAGATCTTCGCTTGTCTCATGAAGGAGAATTAATACTGCTGCTTGTGGTAATCCTGCTATGGGGCCTGAGGGCTTATATGAGCTTAAGTTTTCCTTAATTTTAGGTATCATACATATTGAGTATCTCATAAAAAATACCTTCAAAACTAAATAAACTTAAATTGAAATATTGTAGTGTCTGCGGTGGAGCCGTCGTTTTAAAAATCCCAGAAGATGATAACAGGGAGAGATTTTGTTGCGATTCCTGTGGAGCTATCCATTATGAAAATCCAAAAGTGGTTGTTGGCACTCTTCCTTTTTTCGAAAATAAAGTACTCTTATGCAAAAGAGCAATTCAACCCAGATTGGGCCTGTGGACTCTGCCGGCAGGTTTTTACGAAAATGGTGAAACTCTGATTCAGGGTGCTTTAAGAGAGACAAAGGAAGAAACTAATGCTGACGTTGAAGCTGGAGAACTGTATGGTATTTTTAATATTCCTCAGATCAATCAAGTTTATATGATATACCTCGCTAAGGTAGGTCCTAATGATTTCAGTGTAACTTCAGAAAGCTCTGAGATTGGATTATTTGATGAACAAGAAATTCCATGGGACATTCTTGCATTTCCTTGGGTAAATTCATCTTTAAAAAATTTTTTTGCTGACCTAAAGAGCGGTAATTTTATCTTGAGAACAGAAGATATTATTAGACGTTAATTAATAACCTTTCTAGCATTTAAAAAAATCATTTTCCAAGGACTGAATTCATCTTCAACATCTGTCCAAGAGATCTGTCTATTTAGAAATGCTCTTTCAGGATGAGGCATCATTGCAGTGATCCTTCCATCTTTTGAAGTACAGCCAGCTATTGCATCCTTTGAACCATTTGGATTTAGCGGATAATTTTGAGTAGGACTACTTTCATCATCGCAATATTTTATAACTGCAAGTTTCTCTTCAGAAAATTTATCGAATGATTTATTGGATTCAAAATGTGCTCTACCCTCTCCATGAGCAACGGGGACAATCAGTCTTGAGCCAGCCATACCATCAAAAAAAACAGATGATGATTTTTGAACATTTACTTGAGTTAATCTTGCTTCAAATTGATCAGAATAATTTTTTATAAAATTTGGCCAGTTTTCAGCTCCAGGAATTATTTTTTTTAAACTTGATAGTATTTGGCATCCATTACAGACTCCCAAAACTATCTTATTTTTATCAGAAAAGAATTCAGAAAATTCATCATATAAAAAAGAATTAAATAGAATTGAGTTAGCCCAACCCTTTCCTGCTCCGAGGACATCTCCGTAGGAAAATCCTCCTGGAAAAACTATCCCTGAAAAATCTTTCAAGTTTTTTTCTTTCGTTGTTAAATCTGACATATGAACGTCGTAGGGATCAAAATAAGCTTGATGAAATGCTGCAGCCATCTCAGTTTGCCCATTTATGCCTTGCTCTCTTAAAATTGCAATTTTCGGTCTTGATGAATATGANTCTGAGGATTGTCGAAATTTAATATCTTGACTTAGTTTCCTCTTTTTTGGGTTTAGAACTGATCGAAGCTCTTCTTCCGCAACTTTAGGATTATCTCTTTCTTTTTGTATTTTGTGAGATACCTTCCACCAATTTTTCATCATCTCTTTATAAGAGAATTTTATTTTCTCCTTTTTAGTTGAAATGATTAATTGATTTTCCTTAGTAGGATTTCCTAATTCAATAACATTTGCACCATAAGAGGAATCCTTCAGAGTTTGTTTTATTTCTTTAGCAGTATTTTTTTCAACTTGTATCACAAGGCCTAGTTCTTCATTAAATAAAAAACTAGCAACCTTCTTTTCATCCAAGAATCCAATATCTATTGCTGCTCCCATTTCGCTACACAAAACCATTTCTGACAGACAGGCTGCTAAACCGCCATCGGATCTGTCGTGTAAGGCTAAAATTTGATCTTTCTGAACTAGAGAAGTTATGTAATTGAAAAATAGAGGTAAAGTTGTAATCTGCTCAACATCTGGAGTTCTTCCTAGATCCTTTTGCAATACTTCTTCAAGAATTGATCCTCCTAATCGAGACTTCTCATTACTTAAATCCAAAAGAAGTAACTCAGTATTATTTATATTTCTAATTTCAGGAGTAATAGCTTTTGTAACATCTTTTATTTTGCAGAAGGAAGAAGCTACTAAGCTAAGGGGCGATTCCACGATATCTTTTTCATTATTCCATCTTGTCTCCATAGACATTGAATCCTTTCCCACAGGAATTGTAATTTTCCAAATTTGGCAAATATCNTCAGATAAAGATTTAACTGAATTAAATAAATCACGATTGGATTCATTTTTGTTTGGGTTAGCCATCCAGTTTGCTGAGATTTTCACATCAGATAATTTGTTAACTCCGCTTGATAAGATATTTAAAATTGATTCTGATAAAGCCATTCTTACTGAAGCTTCTGCATTTTTTACAGCGATTGGAGATTTCTCTCCCATTGCCATAGCCTCTCCGCCCAAGCCTTCAAAAGAAGAGAGTGTTACAGCGTTATCTGCGACTGGCATTTGATATTTTCCAACAAATTGATCTCTGTAAGTAAGTCCACCTACGTTCCTGTCAGCAATGGAAATTAAAAAATTTTTAGAACCTACTGTTGGATGACTCAGAATACTTAACCACGTTTTTTTGATATGAATGTCTGGGAGATTATCTTGTATCTGATTGCCAGGGACTGTAGAAAATTCCCTTTTTAAATTTTCATTTGCTCCAAATAAGAGTTTCATCGGCAAATCAATTGGTTGAATATCTTCATCAGGTGAGTTAAGAGTTAATTTTTTTTCCTCAGTCAGTTCACCAACTACTGCAAAAGGACATTTTTCTCTGAAACATATATCTTTAAAGGCATGAAGATCACTTTCCTCAATGAGAATTACATATCTTTCTTGCGATTCATTACACCAAATCTCTAATGGAGATAGAGATTTATCAGCTACTGGAATCTGAGATAAGTCAATTTTCGCTCCATAACCGGCATCGTTTGCAATTTCTGGTATTGCATTTGATAGACCACCTGCTCCAACATCGTGAATGAAAGATATAGGATTTTTCTCAGCCATTGCCCAGCAGGTGTCGATAACTTCTTGGCATCGTCTTTGTATTTCAGGATTGCCTCTCTGTACAGATGCAAAATCAAGCTCATCATCAGATTGTCCAGATGCAAGAGAAGATGCGGACCCACCTCCTAAGCCAATTAAATAACTTGGGCCTCCAAGGACGATAACTTTTGAGTTAACCGAAACATTCTTTTTAAATGAATGCATAGGCCTTATGTTGCCTAGACCGCCAGCAATCATAATAGGCTTATGAAATCCATAGTGAGTATTCTTAGTTTTTCTTTCGAATGACCTAAAGTATCCAACAATATTGGGTCTTCCAAACTCATTGTTATAAGAAGCAGCACCAATTGGGGCTTCTATCATTATCTGTTTTGGAGAAGCGATCCTTTTTGGAGACTTGCCTTCAAATTCCCAAGGCTCAACTTCATCAAGCCTGAGGTAAGAGACAGAATACCCAGTTAAACCCGCCTTAGGTTTAGCACCTCTGCCTGTTGCCCCTTCATCTCTAATTTCTCCACCTGATCCAGTTGCTGCACCTGGAAAAGGAGATATTCCTGTAGGATGATTATGTGTTTCTACTTTTATGCAAAAATTTACTTGCTCATCAATAAATGAGTATTTTTTAGATTTCTGGTCTGCAAAAAACCTTTTTTTACCTATTCCCTCTATAACTGCGGCATTATCTTTATATGCAGAAATTACTCCATCTGAATAATTAGTAAAAGTATCCTTAATAAAGCTAAACAAGGAAGCATATTCAGATTCACCATCAATTGCCCACTTTGAATTAAAAATTTTATGTCTGCAGTGTTCCGAGTTAATTTGCGAAAACATCATTAACTCACAATCAGTTGGTCTTCTTCCAAGATCCTCATAGTTTTGTTTTAAATATTCAATCTCAAAATCGTTTAGTGCTAGACCAAGTTTGGCGTTAATTTCATTTATGTTTTGATTGAGATCTATTTCTTTAAGAAGCTTTTTTTTATTTTTATAAAATAAATTATTTAAATTTTCTTTATTGATTTGTTCTTCTGTTAATGGGTCAAATAGTTCTGAATCATTAAGTTCGTTAACGCCTTCAGTTTTATAAAGTCTTAATTTTTCAATATTGAATAAATCTTCAACTCCGCAACTAATAAAAATATCTTTTGATTTGGATGCCCATGGAGATTCTGTGCCTCTTCTAGGGCATATAATTATTGAATTCTGATCGATGTCCTTAACTTCCCTTGCATCCAATAATTTTAAAATTTTTGTCTTGTTGGATTGATAGGATTTTTGTGTGATTTCTAGGACAAAAAGATCAGTAATAGATTTTATCTTGAGAGAATGATTAGTTTTCTGAAACTTTATTATTTTCTTTGTTTTAAAAGAAGAAAAAGTGCTTTTTCCTAATAATAATACTTGATGCTTAGTATTTTCTTTTGAAGGCATTGGAGTTTGCAAAGCTCATTATAACTTTTTTTAAAAGCAATTATTAAGCGGCAATTAATTTTTCTTTCAATACGGATATCTGGTCTCTAATATTTGCAGCTTCTTCAAACTCCAGCTTGTTTGCGTGTTCTAACATTAAAGATTCTAGTTCATCAATTCTTCTAGCCAGCTCTTTAGGAGAGGAATAGTCTTCCTCAATTAATTCTTGGGCTTCTTCAATAAATTTTTTACCCGGAATATTTCTTGCTCCCTCCATAATATCACTGACACTTTTAAGGATACTTTCCGGCTTGATATTATTTTCTTTATTATATTTTTCTTGGAGGCTTCGTCTGTGTTCTGTTTCTTTTATTGTCCTCTCTATTGAGCCGGTCATTTGATCTGCATATAAAATTGCATGCCCGCTTTTATGTCTAGCTGCTCTTCCTATAGTCTGAATTAACGAAGTTTCAGATCTTAAAAAGCCTTCTTTATCAGCATCCAAAACAGCTACTAAAGATACCTCTGGAAGATCAAGACCCTCTCTCAACAAATTTATACCAACCAGAACATCAAACTTTCCAAGTCTGAGATCTCGCAATATCTCGACCCTTTCGACGGTATCAATATCAGAATGCAAATATCGAACATCTATGTCTTGTTCATACAAGTAACTGCTTAAATCCTCTGCCATTCTCTTAGTTAAAACAGTCACTAAAACTCTTTCCTTCTTCTTAATTCTCTGATGAATTTGGTCAAGCAGATCATCTACTTGATTTTCCGCAGGTTTGATTTCTATCGTTGGATCAAGCAATCCTGTTGGCCTTACAATCAGATCAACTGTTTGTCCTGAATTATCATTTTCATAATTTCCAGGAGTAGCTGAAACAAATATTCTTTGACCGGATAAACTCTCCCACTCATCGAATCTTAACGGACGGTTATCTAAAGCACTTGGAAGTCTGAAACCATACTCAACTAATGTTTCTTTTCTTGATCTATCTCCTCTATACATTCCGGTTAGTTGAGGCAAAGTAACGTGAGATTCATCAATAAATACTAGCGCATCCTCTGGCAAATATTCGTAAAGCGTAGGAGGAGCCTCACCTTCCTCTCTTCCAGAAAGGTATCTGGAGTAATTTTCAATTCCGCTGCAAAAACCTAATTCCCTCATCATCTCCAAGTCATATTTTGTTCTTTGCTCAATTCTTTGGGCTTCTACAAGTTTATTATTAGCTTCAAGATAGCTGACCCTTTCTTTCATTTCACTTTTTATCTTATTAATAGCATTCGCAATAACTTCTTTTGATGTTACGTAATGAGTCTTTGGGAAAATTGTTACTCTAGGCACTTCCCTAAAGATTTCTCCCGTAAGAGGATCAAAAAACTTTATGGCTTCGATTTCACTATCAAAAAGTTCAATTCTCACGGCTTCCTTATCTGAGTCTGCTGGAAAAATATCAATCACGTCGCCTCTGACTCTAAAAGTAGCTCTTTTGAAATCTACTTCATTTCTGGAATATTGAAGCTCAGCAAGTCTTCTAAGAATAATTCTTTGGTCTATTTCGTCTCCTACATCTAAATGAAGAACCATTTGCAAATATGATTTTGGGTCACCCAATCCATAGATAGCTGAGACTGTGGCGACAATTACAACATCCCGTCTCTCCATTACAGCTTTTGTTGCTGAAAGTCGCATTTGTTCAATGTGTTCATTTATGGAAGCATCTTTTTCTATAAAGGTATCTGACACTGGGACGTAAGCTTCAGGCTGATAATAATCGTAGTAAGAGACAAAATATTCAACTGCATTGTTTGGAAAAAATTCTTTAAACTCGCCATAAAGCTGTGCAGCTAAAGTTTTATTATGAGCCATGACGATGGCGGGTCTTTGAAGATTTTGAATAACGTTCGCCATAGCGAATGTTTTTCCTGAGCCAGTTACTCCCTTTAGTGTTTGATTTAATAGACCCGAATTAATTCCTTCAACCACTTTTTGAATAGCAACTGGTTGATCTCCAGAAGGCTTAAATGCTGAAACTATTTCAAATGGTTTACTCATATTAGATGTTTTTGCTTATAATACCCTCTTTTCCGCGATAGCTCAGTTGGTAGAGCAAGTGACTGTTAATCACTGGGTCGCAGGTTCGAGCCCTGCTCGCGGAGCCAGAATTTTATGCCATTATACGATCCCAGATCTGACAAACCTTATAAATTAAGTCGTAGCAGAATTGAGAATTTTTCAAAGTGTAAAAGATGTTTTTACTTAGAAGAAAAATTAGGAGTAAAAAAGCCAGATTCTTTTCCATTCAATTTAAATAATGCAGTTGATCAACTCTTGAAAGATGAATTTGATTCTTACCGAGGTACAGAAAACAATCATCCATATCTCATTGAATCTTCTATAGATGCTAAACCTTACGATCATCCTGATATTGAAATTTGGAGAACAAGAAATCAAGGGATTGGCATCGAATTAAAAGAGCTGAATCTATACATTTATGGGCTCGTTGATGACGTTTGGATTAATACTAAAAATGATAAATTGATAATTGCTGACTATAAAGCGACTTCAAAAAAAGGGGATGTAACTATAGATGCTCCCTGGCAAATTTCATATAAAAGACAAATTGAAATTTATCAGTGGCTATTCAGGCAAAATGGCTTCGATGTAGACGATATGTCTTATTTTGTTTACTGCAATGGTATAAAAGATTCAAAGGTTTTTGATAATTGCTTAAATTTTGAAGTTAAAATTTTGCCATACAAAGCTAATGATTCATGGGTAACTCCTGCTTTGAAGGAAATAAAAAATTGTTTGAATAGCGACGAACTTCCAGAAGAGTCAGATAGATGTGACTATTGCGCTTATAACAGAAAAATTAAATTATTTGGTTAATGTCAATATTAATATCATTTATCTTTCTTTCTATTGGACTAGTAGGTCTCATTTGGGGTGCTGACAAATTCATATCAAATTCTTCGATATTGGCCAGAAAAATTGGCATTAGTGATTTAATTATTGGTTTAACTTTAATTGCTCTTGGAACGTCAGCACCCGAAATATTTGTAAGCATTTCATCTGTGCTTAACGATACTCCTGAGATTGCATTAGGAAATTCAATTGGATCAAATATCAGCAATATAGGTCTTATATTTGGATTGAGTTGTTTTGCTTTAGCCTCCAAAGCTATACCTCTTGATTTAAGAAATATTTTTCTATTCATTTTATGCACCCTCATTGCAGGTTATTGTCTTTTTGACTTAAGGCTGAGCATAGGGGATGGAATTTTATGTATTTGTCTAATAATTTTATTTGTATTGAATTTATTAAGATCTGAAGAGGCTGATATTGAGGTCAGTAATCAAGATTCAGGGTTAATGAAAGTAATTTTCTTTACCACTTTGAGCCTTTTGGTACTAATAATTGGTTCGGAACTCACTGTGACTGGAGCTGAATCGATAGCAATTTATTTTGGATTATCTGAGGTAATCATTGGACTAAGCATCATAGCTGTGGGCACAAGTCTCCCCGAACTTGCGGCAACCGTTGCCGCAATAAGACAAGATAAATCTTTGATAGTCATAGGAAATGTTCTTGGATCTAATTTTTTAAATATTGTGGTGGTGTTTCCAATCATTGCATTTGGCAGCAATGAAGTATTTGATGGTGTAATTTTCACGAGGGATTTCTTGATTATGAGCGTTTTTAGCGCGTTGTTTATTCTTGCTCTTGTGGTTGGTAGACAAAAAGATGGTCTTTCCAGAATTCTTTTTTACGGCTTTGGATTAATTTTTATTTTAGGGTATTTAATTTATTTGCTTAATTTATTCATCTAAAGTCACCCTTTTCCAGATAGTTTTTTCTCCAATATCTTCAAGATTAATTCCCTTAGCTTTTAAATCATCTCTAATCTTGTCTGACTTAATAAAGTCTTTTTGATTTCTTGCAAGATTTCTTTCAGTTATTAAATCTTCTATTTCTTCCTCCGTTATAAGTACTTCAGATGAAATAAATTTAAAATACTCGTCTGGCTTTGATTGAAATAATCCCATTACACTCCCCGATGAAATAAGAAGATCAGCTATAGATTTAGATTCATTTTTATTATTAAGAAATGACTTATTTAATTTATCTAATATCTTATGCAGAAAAGAGATCAATTTAGGAGAGTTGAAATCATCTTTCAAACTTTCAATGACTCCCTCATCGAGAGGAATATTTTTAGTATCAGATAAATCTACTTTTCTTAAAGCATCATAAAATTTATCGAGTGTTTTTTTACTTTCATCAAGTCCATGAAAAGAAAAATTCAAAGGATTCCTATAGTGAGTAGAAAAAAGAAAAAATCTAATCACCTCNGGGTGATATTTTTTNAAGATGTCTTTGATTGTAACGAAATTTCCTAGAGACTTTGACATCTTCTCTTCCTCTATAGTTAAAGGTCCAGTGTGCAACCAGAAGTTAGCAAATAATCCATCATGGTTGCATTTAGATTGAGCATTTTCGTTTTCATGATGAGGAAATTTAAGGTCTAAACCTCCTCCATGAATATCAAAATTTTTTCCCAAATAATCTCTACTCATAGCCGAACACTCAATATGCCAGCCAGGTCTTCCTTTCCCCCAAGGTGAGTTCCAAGAAGCTTCATCAGAGGAGATTTTCCAAAGCGCAAAGTCAGCTGGATTTTTTTTAGTATCATCTATATCAATTCTTGATCCAGAAACCATATCTTCGAGATTTCTATTCGATAACTCTCCATAATTTTCAAAAGACTCTACGTCAAAAAAAACATCTCCGTGTTTGGTTGTATAAGCAAAATTCTTAGAGATTAAATCATCTATGAAGGAAATTATGGAATCCATGTGTTCAGTAACTTTTGGCTCAACGTCTGGTGACAGCATAGACATAGAGGAAAAATCATCATGCATTTCCTGAATATACTTTTCAGAAATAGCTGAAGGAGAGGTATTTTCAGATTTTGCTTTAGCAATTATTTTGTCATCTACATCAGTAATATTTCTTACATAATGGACATCATAGTTAATAGCCCTAAAGGACTTAACTATAAAATCAAAGGATAAAAAAGTTCTAAGATGTCCAATGTGGCAAGAGTCATAAACTGTCATTCCACAAACGTAAAGTGATACTTTTCCTTCTTTTAATGGATTAAAACTTATCTTTTTAGAACTTTTTGAATCAAATATCTTCATTTCAGAGAAGATCAATTATAGATTAGAATGATATCTAAAGAGGAAATTATGAATAATATTATTGTAGTTCTNGTCACNACNATGGGCACTTTGGAAATTGAACTTTACGAAGATGATGCGCCGATAACAGTTAAAAACTTTGTGTCTTACGTTGAAAGCGGTTTTTTTGAGGAAACAATCTTTCATAGAATAATTCCAGGTTTTGTTGTCCAAGGAGGCGGTCATATTTCTGGAATGGAACAAAAAGAAACTCAGGAACCAATACAAAATGAAGCCAATAATGGTTTAAAAAATGATAGGTATACATTATCAATGGCCCGAACCAATGATCCTCACTCAGCAACTTCACAGTTTTTCATTAATCTTCAAGATAATATTAGTCTAGATTTTTCCTCTGAAACTCCAATGGGATGGGGATACGCTGTCTTTGGAAAAGTCGTAAAGGGTCAAGAAGTTGTCGATGAAATGGCAACAGTGCAAACAGGAAGCTTTGGACCTTATCAGGACGTACCAAGAGAAGATATAAAAATTCTGAGTGCATCTCTAAAACAATAACTCATTCATGAGTGCGGTTCTAATATCTGATTTACATTTACATGAATCGGACCTTGCTTTGTATGACAAATTTGAGAGGTTTTTATCCTCAAAAGTTAATGGATTTGATAATTTATTTATCCTGGGTGATTTGTTCGAAACTTGGATTGGTGATGATAATGAATCCGAGTTTAATAAAAATGTCATTGAAATTTTAAAAAAAGTATCGACTGATGGAATAAAAGTTTTTCTAATGCACGGTAATAGAGACTTTTTAATTGGAGAAAATTTTTGCTCATCTATAAAAGCGAAACTTCTTTCTGATTATCATATTTATGAAGATGGAGCTTCTAAGATACTCCTTCTTCATGGAGATACNCTTTGCACAGATGACGTTAGATATCAGGAATTTAGAAAACTTGTTAGGGATAAGAGTTGGCGAGATGACTTTTTATCTAAATCTTTACAAGAAAGATTTGATATTGCATCTGGTTTAAGAGAAATGAGCAACGAAGAAACTGGTAATAANAAAAATGAAATTATGGATGTTAATCGTGAATCTGTCTTAAAAATTAGTAGTGAATTTAGCATAAACAAAATGATTCATGGACATACTCATAGACCCTTCATTCATAAAGATGAAAACCTTGTAAGAGTGGTCTTAAGTGATTGGGAAAATGAGGTTAACTATGCAACGGTAATTGATGGAGAGATTTCTTTAGAAACTTTTTAAGCTTTTTTCTGCTCGAGAGGATCTTTAAAGTACTTTGAATAATGAGCATCAGATAAAGCTAAAAGTTCTTCTTCTAAATCTCTCTTAAGTATTTCTAGGTTCATGCTTTCATCATGAAAAGTTATTCCAAAATCACTCAGATCTTCAAAACTTTCACTTACAAGTTTAATTAAATCGAAAATTTGGCAGTACTCATTAAGATCTGTTTTTATTTTTAAATCTAATTCGGCGATTTTTGTAGATAGTTTTTTTGAGTTTATTTTTTTTATTTTTGAATAAATAATTTGAGTTTTTAAAGATTCCAATCTCGTCCAAATTGCATCTTTTTCATCTTCGTCGTATTTATTCCAGTTGATTACCTCGAAGTAAAACCTTTTGCACCCCCTACAAACTTCGTCTCCATATGTCGTAGAACATATTCCAACGCATGGGGTTCTAGTCTTCTTCTGCATAAAGGGTATACTAGCAACTTTTTTAGGGGTTTATGTTAGAAGCATATAAAAAAATTGAAAAAGAAAGAGCCGAACTTGGCATTCCGCCAGAACCACTCGATGCTGAACAAACTGCTGATCTTGTTGAGCTAATCAAAGAGAACTCTGATGACGGAGAATTATTACTAGATCTATTAATCAATAGAGTTCCTGCTGGAGTAGACGATGCTGCCTATGTAAAAGCAGCATTTCTTAATGATATCGCCACAAAAAAGATCACATGTGATTTGATTGATCCCACAAAAGCTACTTTTTACCTAGGAACTATGCTCGGTGGTTACAATGTTGAACCTCTTATTAATCTTCTCGATGATGACGAATGTGGAAATGAGGCTGTTAAAGCACTTTCACAGACTTTATTGGTTTTCGATGCATTCAATGACGTAGCAGAAAAATCAAAAGATTCTTCGAATGCAGCAAAAGTTTTAAAATCTTGGGCAGAAGCAGAATGGTTTACATCCAAACCTGAAGTTCCCCAATCAATAACTACTACTGTTTTTAAAGTTCCTGGCGAAACAAACACTGACGATCTTTCTCCTGCACCGGATGCTTGGTCAAGACCAGATATTCCATTGCATGCTTTGGCGATGTACAAAATGCCAAGACAAGGTTTGTCTAATGATCCTCTTGGAGAAATAAAAAAATTAAAAGAAAAAGGTCATCCTGTATGTCTGGTAGGTGATGTCGTTGGTACTGGATCTTCTAGAAAATCGGCTACAAATTCAGTCTTATGGCATATGGGAGATGATATTCCTTTCATCCCAAATAAAAGAACAGGAGGCATATGCATAGGAACCAAAATAGCTCCTATTTTCTTTAATACAATGGAAGATGCCGGCACTCTTGTTTTCGAAGCAGATGTTGAAAAAATGGAATCTGGTGATGTGATAACAATATTTCCTCACGAAGGAAAAATTGAAAATGAGAGCTCTGAAAACATATCGTCTTTTGAACTTAAGTCAGAAACTTTTCTAGATGAAGTAAGAGCTGGCGGAAGAATACCGCTGATAATTGGTAGAAGCTTGACTGATAAAGCCAGGGACTTTTTGAACTTGCCAGCAACAGATGTATTTGTGAGACCNGGGAAAGCAGATGAATCAAACGACGGCTATACTCTTGCTCAAAAAATTGTTGGTAAAGCTTGTGGTGTTGANGGCATCAGACCTGGCACCTATTGTGAACCAATTATGACTACAGTTGGTTCTCAAGATACCACTGGACCAATGACTAGAGATGAACTTAAGGAACTAGCTTGTTTGGGTTTCACATCTGATTTAGTTATGCAGTCTTTTTGTCATACCGCTGCATATCCTAAGCCTGTTGATATAGAAACACAGCACACTTTGCCAGAATTTATCAAAACGCGTGGTGGAGTTGCTTTGCAACCCGGAGACGGGATCATTCATTCTTGGTTAAATAGAATGCTACTTCCAGATACTGTTGGAACTGGGGGAGATTCCCATACTAGATTCCCAATAGGAATTAGTTTTCCAGCTGGATCTGGACTTGTAGCATTTGGAGCAGCTTTAGGCGTGATTCCTTTAGATATGCCTGAATCTGTCTTGGTAAGGTTTTCTGGAGAAATGCAACCTGGAATAACTCTTAGAGACCTTGTAAACGCTATTCCTTATGCAGCTATTCAAAAAGGTCTTCTCACTGTTGAGAAAGAAGGAAAGAAAAATATTTTCTCTGGTAGATGTCTTGAAATTGAAGGATTACCAAATTTAAAAATTGAACAAGCTTTTGAGTTGTCCGATGCTTCTGCAGAAAGATCTGCATCTGGATGTACTGTTCTTTTAGATGAAGAACCAATTTTAGAATATCTAAAATCAAATATAGTTCTTTTGAGGTGGCTGATCTCTGAGGGATATGGAGATGCAAGGACCTTGGAAAGAAGAGCTCAAAAAATGGAACAATGGATTCAAAATCCTGTCTTACTTAAACCAGATAATAATGCCAAGTATGCAGCCACAATTGAAATTGATCTAAATGAAATAAAAGAACCTCTTTTAGCTTGTCCAAATGATCCAGACGATATAAAAACACTTTCTGAAATTGGAGAAGATAAAATTGATGAGGTATTCATCGGTTCTTGTATGACAAATATTGGCCATTTCAGAGCTGCTGGAAAACTTTTAAAGGATACCTCTTCGCTTCCAACAAGATTATGGATTTCTCCTCCCACCAGAATGGATAAGTTTCAACTTGAACAGGAAGGCTTCTATGATATTTTCAAAAAAGCTGGGGTAAGAACTGAAGTTCCTGGATGTTCTTTATGTATGGGTAATCAAGCAAGAGTTGAACCTAATGCAACCGTCGTATCAACCTCAACAAGGAACTTTCCAAACAGACTGGGTGATGGCGCTGATGTATATCTCGCTTCGGCGGAACTTGCAGCGATTTCATCTATTCTTGGAAAACTTCCCACCAATGATGAATATCAGAGTTTTATGTCTGAAATAAATACTATGTCAGCTGACATTTTTCGATACATGAATTTTAACGAAATCAAGAGCTATAAAGATGCAGCTGATAATGCAAAACTTCCAGCTGTGACTATCGAATCTAATTAGATTTTATTTGAATCAGATCTCAAGACCTCAAGATTTTTCAAGTAATCAGAAGAAACTTGATCATCTAAATATTGACCATCAAAGATAGAGGTTTCAAAATTTTCTATCTCTTTATTTCCTTCTTTAGCGCTTCTAATAAGATCTTCTAAATTTTGATAAACCAGCCAATCGGCTCCTATATATTCTGCAATTTGATCTTCATCTTTTTGATGAGCAATCAACTCGGTAGTTGCAGCCATATCAATTCCATAAACATTTTGAAATCTAATTGGAGGTGCTGCAGATGCAAAAAAAACTTTTTTTGCTCCAGCTTCTCTAGCCATTTCTACTATTTGCTTACTTGTAGTTCCTCTAACAATTGAATCATCTACAAGAAGAACATTTTTGCCTTCAAATTCCATAGTAATTGGATTAAGTTTTCTCTTAACAGATTTTCTTCGCATCTCTTGTTTGGGCATGATAAACGTCCTTCCGATATATCTATTCTTCACAAAACCCTCTCTGTAAGGTAAACCAAGTTTCTTTGCTACTTCGTTTGCTGATGTTGTGCTGCTTTCAGGGATGGGTATAACTACATCTATTTCGTGTTCAGGATACAGACCAAGTATTTTTTCGCCAAGGTAAGTGCCCATTCTTTGTCTAGCTTTATGAACAGATACTTTATCAATAACTGAATCAGGTCTAGCTAAATAAACGTATTCAAAAATACACGGGCTGTGCTTTGCTGCCTTTTGACTTTTGGATCTGCTCATTTTTCCTTCTTTTGAAATAAAAATTGTTTCACCAGCCGCAATGTCATCAATGATTTTAAAATCAAGTGCGTCAATTGCTGCGCTTTCGGAGGCAATCATATATTCTGCCCCCATAAGATCCTCATCCCTCTTACCTATGATTAAAGGTCTTATTCCGTGGGGGTCTCTAACTGCTACTAATCCCACATTGTTGATCATAATTATTATTGAGTATGCTCCAGATAATCTTGATTGCATCCTTGTAACAGCCTCGAAAATTTCTTCTTTAGAAGGTTGAACACCTCCAATCTGTTGCAGCTCATGAGCAAAAATATTAAGGATTACTTCTGAATCTGAATTTGTATTTAAGTGCCTTCTATCTGTCTCAGCAAGTTCTTCGCATAGAGAATCTGTATTCACTAAATTGCCATTATGAACAATACTTATACCGTATGGTGAATTTACATACATAGGTTGAGCTAACTCCCTTGAAGCCCCACCGGCAGTGGGGTATCTAACATGTGCAATACCAATTTTCCCAGTGAGTGACTGAATATGATGCTCTCTAAAAACCTCTCTAACTAGGCCAAGTTGTTTTCTTGAATTTAATCTTTTTTCCTCTGAAGTAGCTATACCAGCTGCATCTTGCCCTCGATGCTGAATTACTGTGAGAGCCTCATAAAGATCTGAAGCAACCTCATTTTTTGAGACAATCCCTACTACACCGCACATTTTTATTGAATCTTTTTGTTTATAGAATCTAGATTTTCTTGAAGTGGAAATTTTACCCCTTTAATTTTTTCAGGAACATCATATTCTTCAATTAATTTTGAAATTTCGATGATATGGTAAGAAAAATAACTTTCCTCCCACCATTCTTTATTTGCTAACTCTTCCTTTGAAATCAAAAAAATAAATACTAAAACAACTAAGGCTCTCAATGCTCCGAAAGCTGATCCTAAAAACCTATCAAAAAATGAAAGACCGATAAGCTTCATTCCTTTTGAAATAATATTTCCAATAAGTCTGAATATAATAAAAGCACAAATAAAAATAATGATTGAACTTAAAATTTCTTTAGTGAATTCATTAAGGTTATTTAAAGGCAATACCGAAGATAAATTTAGTCTAAAGAAATATGCAAGAAAAATTGAACCTACCCACTCAACCACAGAAAATATTTCTTTTATTAAACCTTTAAAAGTTCCTACAACAAGAGAAAAAATAAATATTCCTGCCAATAAGAAATCAATCCAATTTAAAGAAATATCTCCTTCAAGAATATCCATGATTGATTCTACATCATACTAAATTTGATTCTAGAAACTCTCCGACTAAATAGAATGATCCATAAATAATTATCGCATCGAATTCATTTTTATTTTTTATTTTCTTATAAGTAACTTCTAGACTTTCACCGTAAGAACCAATACTTTCATTATTTACTGATGCTAAGAATTGCTCTGGATTTATTAATCTTCTTTCTTTACATCTAGGAAAATGCCAACAGTCAATTATTTCTTTAAGAGGAGAAATAAGATCATAACTATTCTTTGAAGATGCGAAAATTGCAGCAGTTTTTTTACCTTCAATTTTTTTTAGGAGTTCTTTTTTTAATTTCTCTAATGCAGACAAGTTGTGGCAAACGTCTAGCAAGATATATGGATCTTCTGAGATAACTTCACATCTTCCTTTAATAGAAAAAGAATCCAAAGCTTTTTGAATTTGGTTTTCTGAAATCTTGAATCCTAAACTTAAGAATGATCTTATAGCGATCGCTATAGATGATGAATCTATATTTTGTTTATCTTCAAATTTGAATTGATTCTTCTTATCAAGATATAAAATGCTTTCTTTTTTTATCTTTACTTCGAAATCTTTTTTTAAAAAAGATGAATTAGCATTTTTAATTTTGATTTCTTTTTTTAAAGAATTCGGTACATGGGAATTGCCAAAAATAAATTTTTTATTTTCTTTAATGATTCCAGCTTTTTCTTTTGCAATATTTTCTATTCCTTTCCCTAAAATTTCTTCATGATCAAGTTGAACGTTTGTAATGATAGATAGATCTGCATTTAAAATATTTGTGGGATCTAACCTTCCTCCAATGCCAATTTCTACAATCCAGAGATCAATATTCTCATCATTAAAAATTTTCATCATAGCTAAAGCTAGGTACTGGAAAAAATTAAGTGGGATATCTCCTTTGGCTGCTTTTACACTTTCCAAGGATTTCAAAAATAAGTTGTCCGATATTGGCTCACCATTTATTTTTATTCTTTCGTTAATTCGAATTAAATGAGGCGAGGAAAAAGTACCGACTTTTAAACCTTTCTGTAAACCAAATTGAGTTAATATTTCACCTGTGGTTCCTTTTCCATTGGTGCCAGAAATAAGAATAATCTTTCCTCTGGGTTGAATGTTGAGAAGATCATAAACCTTCTGAGGATTTCTAAGGCCCTTTTCAGAGCTATCTTCAGAAAAGAGGAATTTGCTTATCCAAGCTTCAAGCTTCGTCAATCTTTGGAGATAATTTTGATACTAAATTATAAATTTTTTCTTTTAATTCGGATCTAGACACAATCATATCGATCATTCCATGCTTTAAAAGAAATTCACTTTTTTGAAAACCTTCAGGTAATTTAACCCGTACAGTTTGCTCAATGACTCTTGGTCCTGTAAACCCAACCTGAGCTTTCGGTTCAGCTATATTTACATCTCCCAACATGGCAAGACTCGCTGCGACGCCTCCATAAATTGGGTCGGTAAGTACTGATATGAAAGGCAGCTTAGCTTGCTTAAGATCATTAAGAGCAGCAGCTGTTTTTGCCATTTGAAAGAGAGAAATAAGAGATTCTTGCATTCTTGCTCCTCCACTTGTTGAGAAGCAAATAAAAGGTAGCTTCTTTTCGACTGCGCAATAAACTGCATCAGTAAATTTTTGACCTACCACTGAACCCATTGATCCGCCCATGAATCTGAATTCAAATGCTGCGGCGACCATTTCTCTGTCTTTGACTTTACCGTAAGCGGATATAATGGCTTCCTTTTCGTTAATTTTATTTTTAGATTCAGAAATTCGGTCTTTGTACTTTTTAGTATCTTTGAAATCTAGCCAATCCTTGGTTTCTATGTCTTCTGAAATTTCTTGATACTCATTATTATCAAAGAAATAGCTCAATCTATGCCTTGCTCCAATTCTTATGTGATGGTCGCAGTTCGAGCAAACATAAAAATTTTCTTCTAAATCTGGTCCATAAATTATCTCATTACAATTTGGGCAACTCTGCCAGAGCCCTTGAGGGATTGGACTAGGTCTTTCTTCAGGATTTTGTCTGATAAAGGAAGGAAGAATTTTATCAAACCATTTTTTCATTTTTTTCTAACATCCCTTCTAAACTTTCTTAGAGACTTTTCTAAAAAATTCAGTGAGTCATTCAATCTAAAATTATTTTGCTGAACAATATCAATTAATCTACTTCCAATAACCACACCATCAGATATTTTTGACATTTTTTGAGCAATCTCCCCTTCTTTTATTCCGAATCCTACCACAACAGGAAGTTTTGTTTTTGATTTGATGTATTTAACGTTATCTTGCACTTCTTTGAAATTTGAAAGTTTAGCTCCTGTTACTCCCCTAAAAGAGACATAATAGAGAAAACCACTAGAAAATTTCACTATTTTTTCGATTGTTTTTTTGGGTGTTGTAGGAGAAATTAGCCTGATTAAATCCAAATCAATATCTTTAAGTTTATTATAAAAAAATTCGCTTTCTTCGTAGGGCAGATCCACAATGATCAAACCATCAACTCCAGCATTTTTTATTTTTTTGAACAGACTCTCTCCNTGAGAGAGAAAATTATTCATGTAACCCATGAGTACAATGGGCTTATCTTGATTATGGATTCTCAACTCCTTAACTAAAGATAATATTTTTTTAAAGCTAATATCGGAGCTTAATGCTCTCTCATGAGAGCGCTGAATAACAGATCCTTCAGCCATAGGATCCGAGAAAGGAACTCCAATTTCTATGATGTCTGCATGAGATAATAAGCTGAGAAAAACTTTTTTTGAAAAATTTAAATTATTATCGCCAGCTACATAATATGTTATTAGTGTCTTTGACTCTTGATTTTCTGCCCTTTCAAAAGAGTCTTTGATTCTTCCCATTTTAGATCAGAAATTTATTCCATCAGCTTTCGCCACTGATTGCATGTCTTTGTCTCCTCTGCCAGATAAATTGACAACCACAATGTCTGATTTTTTCAACTTTTTAGCATTTTTAGACACCCAGGCTAAGGCATGTGAAGTCTCTAACGCTGGCATTATTCCTTCAACTCGACTTAAATCATGGAAAGCTTTAAGAGCCTCTTTATCTGTAGCTGCTTCATAATGCACTCTGCCCATATCTTTCAAGAAAGAATGTTCAGGACCTACCCCAGGATAATCTAGCCCAGCTGAAACTGAATGGGTTCCCAAAATTTGACCGTCTGAGTTTTGCATTAAATAAGTTTTCATTCCATGCAGCACTCCTGGAGATCCATCGCTTAAGGGTGCAGCATGCTTACCTGAACTTAACCCAGATCCTGCGGCCTCGACTCCAATTAAATCTACCTCTTTGTCCTTAATAAAAGGATAAAAAATTCCCATGGCATTAGAACCTCCTCCAACGCAAGCGACTATTTTATCTGGATACCTTCCAAAAAGGGTTTTTGATTGTTTTTTTAGTTCTGTACCAACGATCGAATTGAAATCCCTAACAATCATAGGATAGGGATGAGGGCCGGCTACACTTCCAATGATGTAATGAGTATCGTCTATATAGGAAACCCAATCTCTCATGGCCTCATTCATTGCATCTTTTAATGTCGATGTCCCTGAAGAAACCGGACATACTTCTGCTCCCATTAATTTCATTCTATAGACATTCTGTGCCTGTCTTTCGATATCCTCAGATCCCATAAAAATTATGCATTCTATTCCATGACGCGCGCACACAGCTGCAGTTGCAACGCCATGTTGTCCTGCTCCGGTCTCTGCAATAATTCTTTTCTTGCCCATTTTCTTTGCTAAAAGAACTTGGCCAACAGTATTATTAATTTTGTGAGCCCCTGTATGATTTAAATCTTCCCTCTTGAGGAAAACTTTGGCTCCATTGAGTTTATCAGTCCATCTCTTTGCAAAATATAGAGGCGAAGGTCTTCCTACAAAGGTTTGCAGATCATTGGTTAACTCTTCCTGAAATTTTTTATCGTTTTTAATCTTTTTATATAAAGATTCTAGTTCTTCTAATGCAGAAATTAAGGTTTCTGAAACGTACCTGCCTCCAAATGAACCAAATCGTCCATTTTTGTCAGGATAATTGTAATTATTAGTTTTATTTGCCATTTTTTTTCAAAACCTTAAAAAAAGTCTCAATTTTTTCTATATCTTTTATTGCTTCCTTCGACTCTAGTCCAGAATTTACATCAATTCCAAAAATATTATGCTTTTTACTTAACAAATCAGAAACGTTACTAGAATTAATGCCTCCTGCAACGATTATTTTTTCTTTTTCTGTTTTTGGAATAAGCTTCCAATCAAAAGCAATCCCTGTTCCACCCTTTTGAACTGAATTACCCGAATCAATTAAAAAAGCATGAGCACTAGAGTACAAATCCATATAGTTTTTCCAATACCTTAAGTTATAGGCATGAAATGCTTTAATGTATTTTCTACCAAATGATTCACAAAACCCAGCCGGCTCCTCTCCATGAAATTGAATTATTGAATTAGGAAATTTTTCAATAACTGTTTTAACTTCTTTCTCACTGGGATTAACAAATACAAAAACTATATCTAGTTCCTTATCTAAATTTTCCTGAATTTTGAGTGGTACATCCAATTCAACAAACCTGGGTGATTTTTCATATCTAATAAACCCAAGTGCATCAGCTCCTAAATTTGAACAAAGCAATCCAGATTCTGTGTCATTTATTCCGCAAATTTTTGTATAGATACTCATGTTTTCAAAAGATAAATGAACTATGTTCAAAATTAATACAGGGTATCTTCATTTCTTTAGGATATTCGGGGCCAAAATAAAATAAACCTTTGGACGTAATTGTTTTACCTGCTAAGTTTCTGTCTTTAGCAGCTAGGATTTTTTTCATGATATCTGGATTTAAATTATCATCGGATATCATAATTAGGGTACCCATAATAATTCTTATCATATTATGTAAAAATGCATTCCCGGTAATATCAAAAAAAATAAATTCTCCCTTCCTTGAAATTTTAATTGATTCAATATTTCTAAAAGGACTTTGAGATTGACATGAAGATGAACGAAAAGAACTAAAATTATTTTCTCCAATCAAAAATTTAGAAGCTTTTTTTAACTTACTAACATTAATTTTCTTTTGAACAGATAAAGAATAATTACTCGAAAAAACAGAACCGGTTGATCTTTCTTCAATGACGTACCTATACCTTCTTTTAATGGCTGAAAATCTCGCACTGAAATCTTTATCAACTTTTTTTATCCAAATTGCTTTAACTTGAGGACCCATTAAGGAATTAAGCCCCTTGAGGAAAGATTCATCGGTTCTACTTTTGCTTGTCTCAAAATGTACAGTTTGATTCAGCGCGTGGACGCCGGAATCAGTCCTTCCTGAGCAAATTGTTGATATTTTCTGATCAAGAAATTTTGATAGTGATTTTTCAACGATATCTTGTACGGTTGTGTGACCCTTTTTTTGTCTTTGCCAGCCTTTTAAATTTGTACCTATGTACTCTAACCCAAGCGCGTACTTCTTAACTTCCTTGATCATTTATCTTTTGAAGAAGAGAGTCGGCTTTATTTTTTTGTTCAAAATTAGGGCTTAAATCAAAAACCTCATAAATAATAGCTTTTGCATCGTATGCTTTCCCCATTTCGATATAACTAACGGCTAAATTTAATCTTGCATCAATAGGGTCGCCAACCTCTGCATACTCATCATTGAGCAATTCATGCGACTTATTTTTAATGAGTGAAGAAAGGATTTGGTAACTATTCCAAGCTGCTCCTTTTCTTAAATTATCAGAGACAATCCAAAAATTTGCTCTATTATCTTTCCATAAATCCTTTCTTAATCTGCCAATAAAAACTTCATTGGATTTTTCAGCATGAGTAACTGGAGTTGGGAAAAAATCTTCATCGGAATCACACAGTATGAGTCCATTTTGATTATTAATTGAATCTTTAACTTCTTCTAAATTAATTTCTTTTTCTGTTTCCAAATGTATGACTTCTCCATGACCTCTTTGAACTGGAACTCTTACGCATGTTGCTGATACCTCAATGTCATCAGAAAATATCTTCTTTGTCTCGGTCGTAAGTTTCATTTCTTCTTCTGAATAATTATTTTCTAAGATATCGCCAGCAAGAGGCAATGTATTGAAAGCTATTTGCACTGGGTAAACATTATTAGAATNTTCTTCGCCATCGAGAATTTTTCGAGATTGTTCTTTAAGTTCTTCAGAGGCTGATTGTCCTGTTCCTGATACTGATTGATAAGTAGCGACGTCTACTCTTTTTATATTAAACAGATCATGAAAAGGCTTTAGAGCAACTACCATTTGGGCAGTGGAGCAATTTGGGTTAGCAATTATTGCAGGCAAATTAAGATCTTCTAATCTAGATCCATTTACTTCAGGAACAATGAGTTCAAGATCGTCTCTGTTTCTAAAAAAAGATGAATTATCTATGACAGTGCAACCTTTCTCGATAGCTTGAGATGCGTGAGATTCAGCAACTGATGATCCGGCTGAAAAAAATGCAACGCTAGCTTTACTAAAATCGAAAAGTTGAAGATCTTCAATTTCTATAATTTTTTCAAAATATTTAATTGCTTTGCCTGCAGATTTAGATGAAGCAACCAAAAAAAGATTTTCGGCGGGAAACTGCTGTTCTGCAAGGATTCTCAAAAATTCTCTTCCAACCGCGCCCGTGGCACCTACTATTGCTAACTTAATATTAGACATGATCGATAATTATTTTTGTTAATTCTCTAGTTGAACAAATTTTACTATTCTTATCAGCAATATCTTTAGTAGCGTATCCATCATTAAGAGTATTTGAGACTGCACTTTTAATCTTTTCTGATATTTCTAATTGATTAAGTGAATACCTAAACATCATCCCAACTGAAAGAATCATCGCGATTGGGTTTACTGTTCCTTGTCCTGCAATATCAGGAGCACTGCCATGAACTGGTTCATACAACCCTTTATTTCTTTTATCCAAGGAAGCAGAAGGAAGCATTCCGATAGATCCAGTAAGCATTGCAGAAATATCAGAGAGGATATCTCCAAATAAGTTGCCTGAAAGAATGACATCAAATTGTTTGGGGTTTTTCACAAGCTGCATGGCAGCGTTGTCGACAAGCATATGACTTAATTCTATATCTGGATAATCTTTCGATACATCTATTACAACTTCCCTCCAAAATTCAGACACTTCAAGAACATTTGATTTATCAACTGAACAAACTTTTTTGTTTCTCAAGGATGCAGAATCAAAAGCAACCCTAGCGATTCTTTCAACTTCATGCCTTTCATAAATCATTGTATTAAAAGCAGAAGATGATTTTTTTTCTCTAGGCTCACCAAAATATATACCGCCAGTGAGCTCTCTTACGATAAGCATATCAAGATCTTTTATGATATCGGGCTTTAAAGATGATGCTTCCAAGGAACTATCAAATAAAATTGCAGGCCTTAGATTTGCAAACAGGCCTAATGAAGATCTCAGTTCTAACAAACCTTTTTCAGGTTTTTCATTAGGAGGAAGTGAATCCCATTTAGGACCTCCCACTGCACCAAATAAGATTGAGTCTGCTTGAGATGCTTGATTCAAAGTTTCATCTGATATCGGTAATCCATGAGTATCAATTGAAGCTCCACCGATAAGACCTTCGATCAAATTGAAGTTAATCTTGAAACTTGATTGGATTTTTTCAAGCAAAGAAATCGCACTTTCCATGATTTCTGGACCCACGCCATCACCGCTTAAAAGAAGTAAATCAATGTCTTTCATTTAAACAACCAAGGTACAGTTTTTTTATAATTTTTCTCAAAATCCTCTATTTTATTCTGATGTTGGAGTGTAAAACCTACTTCATCAATTCCATCTAAAAGAAACTTTTTCTTAAAATCATCCAATTCAAACGGGAATTGCTTTTCCTCTAGATAAATAAATTGATTATGAACATCTACTTCAATGTTAATAGTTTTTTTCTCTGTTATTTGTTTAAAAATTTCATCAATTTTTTCTTTATCTATTTCAATGAGTAAGAGACCATTTTTATAGGAATTATTTTTGAAAATATCAGCAAAAGATGGAGCAATGATAGTTGTAAAGCCGTAATCAGTTAAAGCCCAAACAGCATGCTCCCGACTTGATCCGCAACCAAAATTTTCTCTGGTTATTAAAATATTGCAAGATTTATAAAGATCATGATTAAGAATAAAATCAGGATTTAATTTTCTTTTTGAGTTATCTGAATTCAAATCACCTTTATCAAGATATCTCCAGGCATCGAATAAATTTGGACCAAAGCCAGTTCGCTTTATAGATTTTAAAAATTGCTTAGGGATTATTTGATCTGTATCCACATTAGCTTTATCCAAGAACACTGCCTCTCCAGAAAAAATATTTGAAATAGATTTATTCATGACGAGATATCAATAAAATTTCCAGCTAAAGCTGCAGCTGCTGCCATAGCTGGGCTTACAAGATGAGTTCTACCTAAGTGGCCCTGCCTGCCCTCAAAATTTCTATTAGAAGTAGAAGCGCATCTTTCTTTTTCTCCTAATTGATCTGGATTCATTCCTAAACACATAGAACATCCAGGCTCCCTCCACTCAAATCCACTAGAGATAAAAGTTTCATGCAGACCTTCTTCTTCGGCCTGTTTTTTAACTAATCCTGAGCCTGGAACAATCATAGCTCTTTTTATCTTCTTAGAAATCACATTACCATCTAAAATTTCTGCTGCTTCCCTTAAATCCTCAATTCTTGAATTAGTACATGAGCCTATGAAAATTTGATCAAGAGAGTAATTCTCTAGAGAGTCTCCAGCACTTAAGCCCATGTAGTCCAAAGCTGCCTCAAAGTTATTTCTTTCAGTTTGTGAGGTGTAATCCTCCTTAGATGGTATTCGATCTTTTACTCCTATCACCATTTCAGGTGAAGTTCCCCAAGTAACTTGCGGTTCAATTTCTTCAGCAAAAAAGTTATGAACAGTATCAAAATTGGAGTTTTCATCAGAATGAAATGTTTTCCAGTATTCAAGAGCTATTTCATATTCATTACCTTTTGGGGAATGAGGCTTACTTTTGAGGTAATCAAATGTTTTCTGATCTGGAGCGATCATCCCAGCTCTTGCACCTGCTTCTATAGCCATATTACAAACAGTCATACGTCCTTCCATAGAGAGACTCTCTATTGTAGATCCATCATATTCAATAACGTGACCTGTACCTCCTGCTGTACCAATCTTTCCAATTAAAAACATTGTTAAATCTTTAGCAAAAACATTTTTTTTCAAAGGCCCATTGATAGAGATTCTCATGTTTTTTTGTTTGTTCATGACTAAGCATTGTGTTGCAAGAACGTGCTCAACTTCGCTTGTTCCGATTCCCATTGCAAGACATCCAAATGCACCATGAGTTGAAGTATGTGAATCACCACAAACTATTGTCATGCCTGGTTGCGTAAAACCTTGCTCTGGGCCGACAACATGAACAATTCCTTGGTTCAAATCATTTAGGTCGATTAAATCTATACCAAAATCATGACAATTAATCTGCAGTGCCTGAATTTGATCTCTACTAATGGTATCTTTTATTCCTNTTAATCCATCAGATCTATCTGTTGTGGGTACATTGTGATCAACTGTCGCAACAATAGAATCTACTCTTCTTGGACCAATACCTTTGATCTTCAACCCTTCAAACGCTTGCGGCGAAGTAACTTCATGAACCATGTGAAGATCGATGTAGAGCAAATCACCGTTATCAGATCTACTGCCAACAAAATGAGTATCCCATAACTTATCGTATAGGGTTTTAGGGTTAGGGTTATTCACTTGTAGGAATCGTATAAGATGAGTTTTCTACGTCATTATTTTGAGCACGATTTCTCAGATAATGATCTAATAAAATTATTGCTACCATGGACTCAGCTATTGGGACAGCTCTAAGGCCAACACATGGATCATGGCGACCAATTGATTGAACAGTTGTTTCTTTTCCAGATTTATCGACAGTTTTACCTTCAGTGCTGATACTCGATGTAGGTTTTAAAGCAATTGCAATATCTATTGGCTGGCCTGAAGAAATACCGCCCAAAATTCCGCCTGCGTTGTTGGAAGCAAATCCATCTCGATCTATCTCATCTCTATGTTCGCTTCCTTTTTTTGAAACGACATCAAATCCCAGCCCTAATTCAACTCCTTTAACTGCATTAATACTCATTAACCCGTGAGCCAAATCAGCATCCAACTTATCAAATACTGGTTCTCCCAAACCTGCTGGAACGTTATTCACATTAATTTTTATTTTTGCACCGACAGAATCTCCTGCTTCTCTCAAAGAGGCAATAAGATCTTCTAAAGATTTCAATTTTGTTTTGTCAGGAAAAAAGAAAGCATTGTTGTTGATCTCTTTAAGATCAATTTGATCTGCAATTATTTCCCCTACTTGTTCAACATAACCAGTTATTTCAACTGCTAGATGATCTTTCAAATATTTTTTGGCAATGGCTCCAGCAGCAACTCTCATCACGGTTTCTCTGGCAGAAGCTCTACCGCTGCCTCGATGATCCCTCAATCCATATTTCTTTAAGTAAGTGTAGTCAGCATGAGACGGACGAAAAACATCTTTCAAATTATCGTAGTCTTCACTTTTTTGATCCTCATTAAAGATAATCATTCCAATAGGTGTACCTGTAGTTTTCCCTTCAAAAATACCTGAGAGTATTTGAACCTTATCCTTTTCACTTCTTTGCGTTGTAAATGCATTTGAGCCTGGCCTTCTTTTATCAAGTTCAACTTGAATATCTTGTTCAGAAATAGCAATGCCTGGAGGGCATCCATCTATAATGCACCCCAGTGCTTTTCCATGACTTTCACCAAAAGTAGTCACGGTGAAAGATTTACCTATACTATTTCCACTCATTGCTTAAAATAAACTGCACGATTATACGCTTATACCCTTTAAAAACTGAAATGATAGACAAAAAATTTAAGGCTGTATTTTGGGATTTTGGTGGAGTAATAACTTCAAGTCCNTTCCAAGCTTTTTCTAGCTTTGAGAAAGAAAATAATTTGCCAAAAGATTTTATAAGGAGGGTCAATTCAACAAATCCTTACGAAAATGCATGGGCAAAACTAGAGTCCTCAAAAATATCTTTGGAAGAGTTTGATAAATTATTTGCCTTAGAAAGCGAAAATCTAGGCTATAAAATTGAGGGATCCAAAATTCTTGAGCTTTTACAAGGTAGTGTTGTTCCTGAGATGGTGAAGATGCTAGAAGTACTTAAGGAGGAGTCATTTTTGTTGGCTTGTTTAACGAATAATTTTAATGCAAACGAAGATAAGTCAGCCCTAGATAATAACAATCAAGAGAGGCAAAGAATCCTTGGACTATTTGACTACATTATTGAATCAAGAGAAGTTGGAGTCAGAAAACCAGAAGATAAATTTTATGAAATTGCTCTTACCACAACAGGATGTAACCCTTCAGAGGTGATTTTTCTTGACGATCTGGGAATTAATCTCAAACCAGCAAAAGCTTTGGGGATGACAACCATAAAGGTTGTTGATCATATTGAATCAATTAAAAAACTTTGCGAATATTTAGAGATTAGTATCGAAAGAATTATATAGCCAACAGCTTCATGAATTCATCTACGGGAGTATCCAGAAGCTTGTCTTTATCCTGACATAACTCAAATATATGGTTTGATTTTTCCTCATCAAACTGAGTTAGTAGATTTCTTTTGAATTTTTCTAGGAGAATTGGAATACCCTCTTCTCGCCTGAATTTATGACCAATTGGATATTCAACCTCAATCTTATCTGTTGAACTTCCATCTTTGAAAATGATTTGCAATGCATTAGAAATAGATCTTTTATCGGGTTCATGATACTCAGCTGAGTATCTTTCATCCTCTTCAATCAGCATTTTCTGTCTCAACTCATCAATTCTAGGATCGCTGGCAACATCATCTTCATAATCCTCTGCAACTAGATCTCCTTTCAACAATCCAATAGCAGTCATATATTGGAGACAATGATCTCTATCAGCTGGATTATTCAATTCACCTTCTTTACTGATAATTCGAATTGCTGACTCATGAGTCGTGATTTTGATTTGTTCAATTTCATCCAATTTATCAATGATTTCTGGGTGAAGTTTTACTGCTGCTTCAACTGCAGTCTGAGCATGAAATTCAGCTGGAAATGAAATTTTAAATAAAACGTTTTCCATCACGTAAGAATTAAAGTCTTGTTCAACAATCAAATCTTTACCTTCAAATAAGACATCTTGGAAACCCCATGTCTTTGCGGTAATGGCACTTGGATAACCGATTTGACCTCTCATAGTAAATAAAACTAATTGCATTGCTCTGCTAGTAGCATCTCCGGCTGCCCAAGATTTCCTTGGACCAGCGTTAGGTGCATGACGATAAGTTCTTAAACTTTGACCATCAACAAAAACCTGTGAAATTGCATCTAAAGATTGTTCTTTAGTGAGTCCAAATAATTTTGCTATCACAGATGTGGAGGCTAGTTTGACTAGAAGAACGTGATCAAGACCTACTCGATTAAAGCTATTTTTTATTGCTAACACTCCTTGAATCTCATGAGCCTTAATCATGCTTTCTAAAACAGCCTTCATCTTAAGAGGTTCCTTATTATTTTCTCTGTTTTGCTGAGAAATATAGTCAGCTGCAGCCAAAATTCCACCTAAATTATCTGATGGATGGCCCCATTCAGCAGCTAGCCATGTATCGTTGAAATCTAACCACCTTATAATCGCCCCGATATCCCAAGCACCTTTAACGGGATCAAGAATAAAACTTGTTCCAGGAACTCTCACGCCATTTTTAACTTTTACATCATCTGCAAAAGGACCAAGCATTTTTTTACAGTCATCAAAAGTAAGCGCAAGAAGACCACAACCCAATGTGTCCATCAAGCAATGTCTTGCTGTTTCCATGGCAAGGTCATTAAACTCAGTATCGCTTTGTGAGTAGTCAGAAATCTTTTGAATTAATTCATCAAAATCTGGACGTACATTTTGATCTACGTTTGAAGACATAAGAAGTTTATCTATTTTCTATATCGACCCAATCGGATTTTTCAGGGCCAATGTATTCTTCGCTAGGTCGGATAATTCTATTATCAGCTCTTTGCTCTATGACGTTTGCAGACCAACCAGAGGTTCTGCCTATGACAAATAAGGGAGTAAAAATTTTTGTTGGAATGCCTAAATACGAGTAGGCAGAAGCCATGTAAAAATCAGTATTTGGAAAAAGATTTTTTTCTTCATCCATGACCTTATCTATCTCTTCGGAAACTTGATAAAGAGTATCATCGCCATTTTGCTTGCTCAATTTTTTTGCCCATGACTTGATAATATCGCTTCTTGGATCTTCAGTTGAATATACCGCGTGACCAAATCCCATTATTTTCTCTTTAGCCTCTAGCATCTTTTTCACGCCAGCATTAGCNTCTTCTCTAGANGAAAATTTCTCAATCATTTCCATTGCAGCTTCGTTNGCTCCTCCATGCAAAGGTCCTCTTAGAGTACCAATAGCGCCAGTAATGCATGAATGAAGATCAGATAAAGTTGAGGCACAAGTTCTTGCAGTAAAAGTCGAAGCATTGAAACCATGTTCGGCGTAGAGAATTAAAGAAACATCTAAGCATCTTGCATCATCTTCACTTGGTTCTTTTCCCGTAAGCATTGAAAGAAAATGACCTCCTATAGAGTCGTGATCTGTGGCGGTTTCTATAGATACTCCATCGTGNGAATACCNATACCANTAACACACAACTGATGGAAATANAGANATNAATCTATCAGCAATATCTGCTTGATTAGAGAAATCTCCTTCTGGTTCTATGTTTCCCAGAAAAGAACAGCCTGTTCTAAGGACATCCATCGGATGNGCGGANGCAGGAATCAGTTCNAGNACTTTTTTTAATTCTGANGGAAGCTCTCTNTATTTTTTTAATTTTTTCTTATANTNNCTCAGCTCNGATTGGTTAGGNAAATTCCCATACANAAGCATNTAGGCAACCTCTTCAAATGAAGCTTTNTCAGAAAGNTCCTCAATTGCGTANCCTCTATAAGTNAGNCCTTTTCCTTCTTTTCCTACGGTTGAGAGAGCTGTTTGTCCAGCTACCTGTCCGCGAAGGCCAGCACCCTCNAGTTTCTTTTCAGCCATTGTTATTTAGTTTTTTTCGAAAAGTTTATCAATTTTCTCTTCGTACATATGATAGTCCAGGACATCATACAATTCATCTCTTGTTTGCATTTTATCCAGCAAACCTTCGTGGTCCCCACCAGAAGCTAGCGTAGCATATACTTTTTCTGCAGCTTTGGACATAGCTCTGAAAGCAGATAAAGGATG
>FUFK010059003.1_pt1 | contig 55237 bp, 40 predicted proteins | sample 1021851 | NCBI WGS metagenome assembly FUFK01 (sample SAMEA51879418, study PRJEB19060) | metagenome | reverse complement strand
GAAACCGCCCCTTGGGACGGTTGAGTAGACACTTTATTAACTGTCCACGACGTTTCTTTGCTTGTCGTAGAGCTTGTGGTTTTAACGTTCGTTTCTGTGGTTTACCAGAATTGTGTTGCCAGTTGGGGGTTGTCATTTGTTTGCTTTATTCTTAATTTCATTATACTTTTTATTACCTTTTTCGACAACCCCATCAAATTTATTAAACATAAATTTAAGTGCAGCATTTTTTAATTCATCTGCCTGACCACTATCAACAAATTCCTTTCCAAATTTTTTAAATTTTTCTCCTGTTTTTTTCAGACTTTCAAATTCCTTTGGTATTTCTTCATTAAATTGTTGAAATGTTTTCATTTTCTCTCCTGTAATTTTTCTAAAACTGATACTTCTTGCATAGGTGCAACATCATTTAAACCATTAGCATCAAACCAAGGTGCACTTTCCCAATCAAAACCTTCACCAAATGTATTGTCAGGTGCGACAACATACCAATGACATTTAGCATCTGGTATATCTACAGCACAAACTGCCCAATCATCTGCCCACTGAGGTACTTGAACATACATCACAGGTAGGTGATTTGCAAAAAATGAGAGAATAAGAGAAAAGAAAATCATTATGCGTTCTCATTTACAGCAACAACATCCCAACCATTAGTTGTTTTCTTATCCCAGATGTAATCTTCTGCTTTTGCTTTTGCCTGAGATGTATATGTCACACGATCTGCAAAAGTTTCTGTCCAACGTTTATCACCTTTGTAATAAACTGTCCCTACTCCTGCACCCATCATACTAGTTTTTTTAATGTGCCAAACCATTTTTGTTAGTTTTTAGATATTTATTAATAAACAATGCGAGAGAAACCTTTGACTTTTTCAAACCTTATCACACTATTGAACTTATCGTGCAATTCTGCTTTATGAGATATCACAAATACGTTTGCATCTTTAATTACAAAACGAATTATCTTTAAGAACTCATCAGTTCCCATACCATCAAGTGAACTATCAAATACCTCATCCATAATTAATAGATTAGTATTTACAGAGTTTTTAACTCTTGCAACTTCCCTCCAAGTAAAGAGTAATGCTAAGTCAATACGCATCTTCTCACCCTCACTAAAAGAACTATATGAAAAGTTTTCGTGAATAGGTGACTCAATTGTCTCACTGAATTCTTCATCTAACTTAAAGTTAATATAGAAATCCATCATCTGCAAGTAACGATTGACTTGCTGATTAATAAGTGGTAGATACTTTTTAATTATTTTTGTTTTAACTCCATCATCTTTCAATAGCGAATATGCGAAATCATGATACATGATATCCGTTTTCTTATCTGCTAGTTCTTTAAAAATGTTTTGGAGACTTTGATTAAACTCTTTTAATTTTTCATCCTCAGTATTTCGATTTGCAAGTTGAGTGGTAAGTTTTTGAATTTCTGATTCCAGATCTCTGACCTGTCGCTGACATCCAGAAATCCTAGTATTGTTTTGAGAAATGCCATTATTGAGTTTAGTAATCTCCTTTGATAGTTTAGTGAAGAGATGCTCTCGCTCTTCTTCGTTTTTAATTGCTTTTTCTAGTTCTTGATAACCAGTTTGCAACTCTTTTGCTTTAGTTTGAGCATCATTAATTCTATTTAAACGAAACGATTCTTCTATATTTTGTGTACATGTAGGGCATGTTACATTCTCACTAAAGAACTTATGTTCCTTAGTAATCGTTGCTACTTTCTGACTTAATTGACCCTTATATTTGTTTAGAGTCTTTAACTTTTTATTCGCTCCAGTTACCTTTTCCTGTTCTTTAACCAACTCTACAACATCATTTTCTAACTTAGAATTATTAGATGCATACTCTTCCTGTTCATCAAGGAGAGTTGATATTTTGTCTTGTTTACCTTGAATATTTGCCTTTCCACGATTTTCTAACTCTTCAATAAACTTCTTCTGCATATCTAACTTATCTTTTACATTCTCACGACTTAGATCTAATACCCTTATATTATCTTTTTGTTTTCTTATCTTTTCCTTGATAATTAAATTCATTGCAGAAAAGATACGAATATCTAACAAGTCTTCAATCACTTCTCTTCGATTTGAACCTGATAGTTGCATAAAAGGAACAAATGCACTACTTCCAAGTATCACTATCTGAGTAAATGATTTATAATTAACTTTTAATATATTTTCTTCTAATATCTTTTGAGTAGCACGATCATCTGCTTGTTTATGCATCTTTTGACCATCAACCTCTATTTCAAAGAGATTTGGTTTCATACATCTACGAACAAGATACTGTCTACCATTAATGTCAAATTCAACTTCAACGCAAGTATCTTTTTCATTTGTTGCATTTACAAGTTGGGACTTATTAATTTTACGAAAAGGTTTATTAAACAAACTAAAAGTCAGAGCATCCAATACTGTGGATTTCCCTGTACCATTTGTTCCAACTATCAAATTCGTTGCATTTTTTTGGAAATCGATTTCCGAAAACTGGTCTCCAGTTGACAGAAAATTCTTCCATCTAATCTTTTGAAACGTTATCATTCTTAGGTGGTGGAACGACTATATCGTTCGGTGTGATCACTGCGTACTTATAATTATACATCTTACACGTACGAATGGCAAGTGCATCTTCAATTTCTATAACATTTAAAGATGCGTTATCTTCTTCATCATTCATCATCATAGCATATCTTTCAGCATCATCCTCTTCTTCAAACATAAAAAGGACTTTTTCACCGTAACGATTTAAAACAGCATAAGCACCGTCATCTCGTTTGTCTTTAAGTGTTAAAAGATACATTAGTCTACCTCGCAAGCTTCGGTGTATATTTGTTGTAGAATTCCTTTAATTAGAGTTTTATCTCCTTCAAACTCAGACTCATCAATATAACGATTTAATATACCCATTGTATTCTCAGTTTCTTCAACTTCAAAGTCCGCACTTTCGGTTAATACAAAATTTTCAATTATCTTTAAGTCTTGAATACCAGAGTTGTATAATTTATCTATAAATTTTTCAAATTGCTTTTGGTCGGTTTTCTTCTTTACAACAACTTTGACTATTTTATCTTTAAAGTCTCTTGTATCAAATAACTTATAATTAGTATCTTCGTAATAGATATTATAAAATAACCTGTAAGGATTGTTTACGGGTTTGTGTTCAATTGTTTTTGTATCAAAGATATGAAATCCTCTTGTATCTAAAACATCGTTCCAGAACATCTCATAAGGGTTTCCAAGATAATATATCTTTCCATTATCAGAACGAGTATGATAGTGTCCTGAGTAAACACGATAAAACTTATCGAATATCTTTGTGTCCATTCCGTGTTCCATTGTATGACCACGAGTAGCAACAAAACCATTCAACTCAAGATGACCCATAATAACATCTGCTGATGTAGTATCCATCATTTCAAGAGTTTGTAGTTTATTTTCTTCGTTAATCCAAGGTAGCATCAAAATATCCAATCCACCAATATTAACTGTAGTTGGTTCTGCATAAACCTCTACATTATCATATTCCTTTAATAACAATTCTACTGTATTAATTTCATTTGTATCTTTATAATATGCAGTGTGATTACCAACGATTGTATGAATAGTAATACCCATTGCTTGTAATCTGTCATAATAATTTTTCTTTGACCACTCAAGGGTTGCTAGGTCAATATTACGACGATTATCAAAAGTATCACCCATATCTACGATAGTATCAATCTTATTTTTCTCCAAGTATGGAAAAAAGATGTTATCGTAAAACTTTTTGAAATATCTGTGTATGTAATCAGCACCTTTCCTTGCACCGAAGTGCTGATCTGTAATAATTGCTAACTTCATCTGTTTGAGGACTTGTACTGAATATTATCTTTAATTGTATTATAATCAGAACTACTACCTGTCATTGCACCATCATCCACAGTCATCACTTCTTCAAATCCAGTCTTCTCAATTATCTTTGTTTTGATTTCTAATTGCTTTTTCTCTTTCTGTATGCGTCTCAGAAAGGCATAGTGAATAATCTGAGTAAAATATGCAAATGGATTTCTTGACTTCTCTGGATCAAAGTTATGAATGTATTGGACACAATTTTCAATACCATCCGATATCATATCATCACGAAACATATAGTTAACAAAGTTTGGTTTATATGACAAGTGTGTAGCAATTTTTAAAAAACAAGAACCTAAGTAATTTGTAATACGTGGTTTTGGTAAATCATTCTCTGCTGCCTCTTTTACTTCTGCACGATAAACAATTAATGCCTCTAACAGTTCACGGTTATTTACATAATGCTCTGATTTTTTCTTTGCCATATACCTGACCTAATACAATGATAGTATAACATAATTTATGGGACTTGACAAGTTACCAAAAAGTGTGTACAATAACTCTGTAGGAGTTCAAGGGTTATTAGGCTTATCTATATTATTCTTAAATATCTGTTCTAGCTTTAGACGAGCATCGTCAACTGTATCTAAAAATCCCATCTTATCACTTAGTGTAACTTTACCATCTACTTCGATATCAATATCATCTTCATTCAAATATCTTGTGTAGAAATCAATCATTTTTTTATCATTTACTTCTGACATAGTAATAATCTTATCATATTTAATTAAAAATAAATCTTGATCTGGTAATTCTAACCAAGGTTTAACTTTTACATATGTACCATGAGGTCCTGAAAGCATTTTCATAATGACAGGATTTGAAAGCATAATAATTGAGTCTCCATCATTTTCATCGACAGAAACAAGTGAGAAAATTTCTTCCCCTGTAATTAATTTTAGGACTGCGTGAAATTCTTCTCCCATTAGTTTTTCAAAGGTATTTTGACTATATCATAATTAAAATTTTCTTCATTATAAACCTTAATTCTTTCAATCAAATGATTCAAAGTGTAGTTTCTTCTTGATTTATAACTGATATCATCAGCGATATCATAGAGAGTTGCTTTTGTTTTGTTGCTTCCTTTACGAAGTACTCGACCTATTGATTGTAAGTTTCGTATTCGAGATTTTGATGGGGAAGCAAAGATGACATTATGAAGGTTTTTAATGTTAATTCCAGTTGAGAAGGTGCCGTAAGAGGCAATAATGATTGCATTATTTTGGGTTTCTGTGATTGATCGAACTTCTTCACGGTCTTCAGTTGCAACACCACCGTGTACAAAAAATACTTGACGTTGCTCTAGTACATTACTATTTAGTATCAAGTTGTAAAGCGGTTCTCCGTGTCCCTCTACCCTTGCAAAGAGAATTAATGTATTACCTTTGAGATCAAGAGCAAGGTTTTTAATAAAGTTATTTCTCTTTTGATGACCAATAATATATTGTATTTCATCTTCAAAAGTTTCAAATTTATTTGGTGAGTGTTTCAATAGAAGCACATTGATATCTAATGTAGCAACGTGTCCCTTCTTCATTAATTCATCAGTCTTAATAATTTTATATGATGGTCCGAATAATCCTTCTAATACCCACTTATGTGTCTGTGTTCCATCAAGAGTTCCTGTAAAACCAAAACGATATTTGGCATTATCAAGTTTTGACATTATAGATATTAATGACTTTGATTTAAATTGATGTGCTTCATCTCCAATTACACATCCAAAACGATTGAAGTATTTACGAGGAAGTTTGTATATAGATTGCCAAGTTGTAATAATTACCTGAGAATTAGTTTCTCTTTCTCTACCAGCATATATCTTGTGGCAGAATGAACCAACATCCCAACCATAATCCTCAAAATCTTTATACATCTGTTCTACTAAGGATGTCGTCGGGACTACTATCAGAATACTTAGTTTTCTTTCAACGTAATATCTCACAATCCCATATATCATCAGCGACTTTCCTGAAGCAGTTGGAGATATCAATAACCTACGATTGTATTTTAAAGCATCGTGTACTCCCTGTATCTGATAATCTCTAGGTTTATATTTACTTACAGCATTCATATAATCTTTCACACCCTCTTCTGAGATGCCATCATTCACTTCAAATGGTAAACCATAGAACTTACTTGGTTGAAAGTCGTATGTGTATTCGTGGTCTTTACAAAATTGTACGACCTTATCTAAGAGTCCAACATATATCTGATTGTTCTGAATATTAAATAACCTTATCTTTCCGTCCCAATACTTATTCTTATAAGTTGGCATAAACTTTGCACCTGGTACTTCAAAGGTGAAATAGTCTGCTAACTCATAATAAACGTGCATATCAGACTCAATCTGAAGATGCACTTCATTCTTTTTTGATATTATCAAATGCGACATAACATCGATCAATATCAATTATTTAGTTGTGTTTTATAAACCTATCCTACGATGGTATCAAACCAATCTTGACTCATTCCTGATATTATTTTATCTGCTGCTTCACCATCTACTGCATACTTTTCATCTATGAGATGCTTCACTACCTTCTCATAGTTTTCGTGTATTTTCTTTGTTTCTTTTGGAGTTGGCTTCATTGTATTAGTAAATCTACTAAGTTATTTATTAATTATAACCTGCTTGAAACTTGTTCCATTCAATTGCATTTTTAATTTGATAAGTCCGTCCAGATATATTTCTGATTATTTCTTCTAAGAACTTAAGCATTATATCATAGTATTTAATCTTCATATCAACTTTATTCATCTTATCATCTGCTTCAAGATGTCTTTGTATTGCATCTTTTTCACGAACTTTATATGGGAATGGTTCCTCTGCATATACTTCTGCTGTTGCTTTTCCCGTATAATAATTATATCTTTCCAATCTAACTTTATTGTATTGTTCTCTTGCTCTCTCCCTTAACAAAGTAATTGTATTGTAAAGAGTATAATACTTTGAATGAAGTTGAGGTATTTTTAATGATTCATCATGTAAGTTATCAGGATCAATCTTGGAGTCTTTCTCCCACATCTCCTGAATTTGTTCAAGATTCATTTAGTGCTGCTTGTTATCTTATATACAGTATACTTGAAAGTTGCCTCTGCTGTAAAGTACTGAATGTCAGTATTGGTTGCATCAAAGTCGAGTGAAGTTAATGATGTTGGAAATAAATCATTGAAATTTACTTTAGCAACTTCTCGATAATTACTATTCAATATTCTTAATGTACCATCACAGAATGCTTCTTTTGGATCTCTTTGTCCATCTACATCTGTAGTAATATCTTTAAATTGCTTTGTAGTTTCTGGAAATCCAAGTCCTCTCAACCATGTATAGATTGAAATATAGTTTTCCATATTCTCATCAACTAAGAACCGAAGAGTGAAATCTCCATAAGTAAGTCTTTCACCAGGTACATCAATATTTTTTAAATATGATGGTTGAGTAGTAAGTTCAAGGTTCAACTCTGGTATTCTAGCAGAATTTGAGAAAAAGTCAACCTTCGGAAACTTTGCCAAATTAAATTTGAACGCTACTCCAGATAGAAAATTTCTATTTTGTATTTGTTTTCCGAATGCCGAACTAGTCATTATATTATTTTTTAACTATTTATTGTCTTTGTGTAAAATCAATTCCCTCTAAATGATCATACTCGTGCTGAAAAACTCTTGATGGAAAACCTTCAAGTTTAATTTTATGTTCTTTACCTTCCTCATCTTCATACATTACATAAATTTTATCTGGTCTCCGAACGTTAATAAATTTATCTGGGTATGATAAACACCCCTCCTCACATAAATTAAAATCACCAGAACTATCAAGTATTACTGGATTAAAACATACAATTACTTCATTATGCTCTATATCTCTTATCATAGCAAACGCTCTCACATCCATACCTATTTGATTTGCAGAAAGACCGACCCCCTCGTAATGATGCATATTCTCAATTAATGTCTTTGATATAAAATGACGATCAACATTAACACCACAAGGTCTTATCTCGTGATGTAAAATATTAGCATCAGATTTAACTAGATCTCTTATCATCTTTCCTTGGGTTATTTAAGAACCAAGAGGGACCTTCCATACTGACATTTATGTAAACAGTTTTTGCATAATGTAATCCACGATAGCACATAAAAGCAAAAACTTCATCAATATCATGCTTATCATCGTCCCACTCTGGTGCTTGTCCCCTACCTAATAGGTGTAACATGACCATATTTTATGTTTACAAATATTTATATATCAGTAAACGCAGACAAAAAAAGAGACCCCCGAAGGAGTCTCTGTTATCTCGAACGAGATATTTATTACATAAGGTTTGTAACCTTAACTCTTCTGTAGTAACGGTTTGTGTTACGTGTAAGAGTTCCAAGTCCTTGTGTAAGTCCTTGTGAGAATGGGTTCTCAACCATACCATATCTGGTCTTGAATCCAATCTTAGGTTGGAATGTATCCTGACCAACCGCACGAACCATCTGTAGAGGAACGTATGGGCAGTAGAATAATCCTGCGTCATAAGGAGATGAACCCTTGTAACCCATAACATAGTACTGATTAGCACTTACGTTAGCAGCGAATGGGTCAATATACACTCTATACTTACCTTGTAATACACCAGCAAATGTATTGCCTGTGTCATCTACGTTAAGGTTAGCATTCAATGCAGGTGTGTAATCAAGTACACCAGCCATTGTTAGTGCAGAAGCAACGTCAGCAGAACATAGGATCATGTTGCCCTTTCCACGACGAGTTCTTTGTGCGATTGCGTTGGCATCTCTTTCCATCTGGAAAATAAGACCCTTGAACTTCTCAACTGACCATCTTCCGTTGGAGTCTGTGTCTAAGTCGAATGTTCCACCTGAAGCAACGTTTGCTTGTGCTCCTGGTTCAGCGACGTTATAGATTGTTCTGATAACTTCTCTGTTGATTTCAGCAAGTATCTCTGTTGAAAGGATATTTGCTAACTCAGCTTCAGCGTTCAATCCGTGGATCGCCTTAAGGTCTTGAGCAAGTTCTAAACTGTACTCTGCCTTTAGTGCTCTGGACTTCGCAGTAACGGTAACTTTCTCGATTGAGAATGCCATCTCGTTAAAGTGGTCGCCAGTTGCGTTACCAAGTGCTTCAGCGTCGTCTGTTCTCATACCAGTACCGACGTTGTAGGTAGTACCGTCACCAGTTTGTGGGACTGTACCATCTAGAAGTCCTGGATTTGAACCTTGCTGTGCAGTTGTACCTAAACCAACTGTTCCATTTACGAAACCAGATGTGACATCTAATCCTGAGTCCTGACCAGAGAATGCTGAATCTGGCTCGTTGAATAATGCCTCTGTTCCAGACTGGTTGTTGAATCTGGATCTCATTGCGAAGATAAGTCCTGTAGGACCATTCATTGGTTGTACACCAGCTAAATCGTATGCCACCAAGTTAGGCATTGAACGACGAATTAGACTGATAAGTACTGGGTCGAAACCTGCAACAGGACCTGCATCAGCAGCCTTTGCACCAAAACCAGCACCACCAACATTATTGGAGATTGCTCCAGAACCTGTTGTGATTGTTGGTTGCTCTGAAAGGAAAGATGCTTCCTCTCTTAATTCTTTTTCTTGGTTTTCAAGCAGGATTGCGGTGACGTTTCTACGATGTGCGTCTTTGATTGGATCAACTCCGTCAAAATCGAGGATAGGTCCCCACTTTTCCTGCAAATGTTCTGTGTTATACATTTGCATTTGAAATTTACCTCTTACGGTTTATTGTTTGAATAAATGTTAAATTCACTTTTTGGCAGCTCTGGACAAGATATCCAAGTAGGCTTGCATTCTAGGAGCAACTTCTACTGAAGGTGCTTCATCTGTTGAAACCTCTTCTGATAAATTCTCAGAGGTGCTCTTTGGAGCACTAGTTTTACTTGGGAAATAAGATTCCTTAAGTGTTCCTAGTTTCTCACGATAGTCTGTCTCACTTTCAAACTCAACATTTTCTGCAAGAGTAGCGAGTTTTTCCTTCTGAGTGTCTGCTAGACCTTCAGCAACATCTGCAAAAATTACATCTGCTGTGGATTCTGCCAATCTACGATTTAGAGCAACATTGCGATCAATTTGCTCATTGAGTTTATTCTCCATTTCATCAAGCTTGTCTACCATGCTATTAAGTACATCATATTTCTCTTCAGGAATAGTTACATAATGATCTTCAAATAGAGTTTTCATTCCACTTAGGAATGACTCTGTCATTTCGGTTTTAAGTCCGTTCTCAACTTGTAGTGCATTTTCTTGCATCCACTCGTCTGCAACGTACTCAAGGTAAGCATCAACTCTTTCAGTTAATCCTTCCTTAATCTTGTCTAACTCCTCAACAAGAGCAGTAGCATAAGATTCTTGCAATTCTTCTTTGATTTCTGCAACCTTAGAACGGATTGCTCCCTCAAAGATAGTCTTTGCTTTTGCTTGGAACTCTTCTGAAAGTTCTTCACCTTCGATTAGAGCAGCAACATCTGCTTCGATGTCGATTTTCTCCTCTTCCTCTTCGATGACTTCTTCTTCAGAAGTTTCTTCTTCGGCAACAACTTCTGATGATTCCTCTTCAGTTGCTGTTTCCTCTTCAGCGACTACTTCATCAGTAGTTGCTTCCTCTTCCTCGATAACTTCTCCATCGACTTCTGCCTCTTCTGCTTTTGCAGCTTTAGCATTAACAACGTCCTTGACTTGTGCAAGAGTTGCAGATGGATCCTTCAGCTTAGCTGAATCGTCATCAGGTTTATAGTTTTCTGGTGTAGGTCCACCTAGATCTTCTACTGGAATGCCTGATGAAGGCATTGGATCTGCAGGTTTTGCACCTTTGGTGACTACTTGTTCTTCGATGTTTTCCATTTAGTGTAAAAAGTTACCGTGGTTTATTGAAATTCGTAAGAATCTATACTTATTTATAGATTTTTTTAACTTAGAGGTTATTTAGAAAATCTTGAAAGAGACTTAACTTCTTTTCCTCTAGTCTTTTTTGGGTGACAAGTGTATTAATACGCTTCTCAGTTCTTTCAGCGAGTTCTTCACGAAGGGTTCCACCTTCCCAAACCCACTCTTTTCCTTCCATAATTCCATTCACAAAAGCGTCTGGAGCAGAAGGGTCTGCCACTATGTCGGCAGCGGTTGCTAATTGGAAGTCTTCACCAACCATTTTACAACCATTACTACTTTCTCTTAGTGATCCAACACCACGAGAAGATACTCCAAGTTTAACTCCTTCACCTATTAAAGATGATGCAATCTTACCCATTGGAGTTGAAAGTAATTGTGCTTTACCTACAAAATTATTTCCCTCTCTTACGAGCGAGGTAATTTTGTGAGATACACGATCAAGGTTTACAGTAGGACCTTCAGGATGACCAAGTTCACCAAGTGCTCTACCTTGCTTAACGAAAGTAGTACAATATCTATTGACTTCTCTTTCAAGAATATCAACAGGATACATTCTTCCATTACGATTTTTTATACCACCTTGAAGAAATATACCTTCAATGCAAAGTTTTCTTCCTTTACCTTTACCTTCGGTAATAAATTTAACTTGTGAGATTTCTTCTGTGATGAGTTTCATTATTCGTCCTCTTCAGTTGGTTGTTCATCTGATACTTCTTCTTCCTCTGGTGCTTCATCTGCAAACACAGTTGATGCAACTTCTGGTTTCAAAGCATCTATTCGGGCAGCTGCTTTTGCCATTAATGCGTCTTTTATTTTATCAGAAACATCACTAGCACTAGCGTCTGTCGCAATCAAATCCACTAATTCTTCCATAAGATTAATTTATAGCAATATGTTTATTTATATCTCGGCTGATTTGGTATCCTTCTGATACTCTGCATCAGTTACTTGTCCTTGTGCATCTAAGTTATCGTCTTGAGGCACTTCTCCTAAATCTCCACCTTCTTGAGGAAGTGGTTCACCAGTTATTGGATCAACTTGAGAAGGATCTGGAAGTATACCATTCTTGATTTCCTCTTCAATCTGCATATCAATTTCTTCAATTTCTTGATCTGTTTGACGAAGAATTCTCTTTCTTACAAATTCTGTAGAGTAATACTTACCAATATATGGTTCAATTTGTGCAAGATTACCTAAACGACCTTGTATCATTTCGGTTTCTTTAAGTTCTGCGAATTGATTATCATATAAGAAGTCATATTGAATATGATCTTCCATTTGTTTCCAGTCTTCTGGAGTTACAATATTCTTTAATATTAACTGAGTTTTCAGCATATCATTGAACATTGCAGCAAAACGTTTTCTTAAACGACCCACAAACTTTGCAAACTTGAGTTCATCTCTTAATATTTCTGATGAACGACCTAAGTTAAATCCACCTTCTGCAGCAATTCTTGATTCTGGAATACCTAATGCTCGATATAATTTTTTCTGGAAGTATTCAATATCAGCAAGTTCTCCAAGATTTTGTCCACCTGGTAGAGTTGTAATTTCAGTACCTCGACCACCTTCTCTTCTTGGCAACCAAAAATCTTCCATCATACTCATAAATTTACGATCATCACGAACTTCTCCAGTTTGTGCATTGTAAACTAACTTATTACGATAGCGGTTCATTACCTCTCTAAGGTATTGTTCTGCTTTAATTTTTGGTAAATTACCTACATCAATATAGAATATTCTTCTTTCTGGTGCCCTTGATAATCTATAAATTACAAGACTATCTTCAATCATTCTTAATTGATTGAGTGCTTTGATTGCTTTATGAAGATACGAGAGAACTCGGTTCTTATTTCGATCTACTAAACCTGATGTACAATATGTAATTGAATCTTTTGCAATTTTAACTGCACCTTTACCTGCCTGTGCAACCATACCAGTTGGATAGCTAGGTTTCATTGTGTAGATATAATATTCATCAAACTTAGGATTTGGAACATCATCAGATTTATTATTAATTCTTACATATGGATCATCTCTACCATTTGCTTTCTTTTCTTGACGAATATATTTTAATTTCATTGGGTCAATATATCTCAAATCCTGTATCCCTTCTTGTGGATTCTTTGAATCTATAACTTTAAGATAATATAAACGACCATCTATATACCAATTTCTAAAAATTTCGTGAGACTTTTTATCAAAGTCCATTAATTCTTTAATATATCTGAATTCTTCTCTAATTTTTTTCTTTATACCTTCACTTGCATTCAAATTTGATAATTCAACTTCAACAGGAGAATCATATAAATCACTGACTATCGCTTCATTAACGACATCTTCAATGGCACCATCTGCTTCTGGATGCAGTGCCATCTCTCGATATCTTTTAATTAATTCGTGTTCATCACGATATGCACCTTCAATATCTACGTATTGACCATAAAAACCACTAGCAATATAATTATCAACCCCGTCCTCATTATTTTTGGGGACAGGGCTGATAATACTAGCGGATTTATCCTGTGTTTCGTCAATTGAAAAACCAAAAAGTTTTGCCATTATATTATGAACTTTGTATTATGTTCTATTTAGCTGATGTTTTCACCCTGTGCAACAGGACTATCACCCTTTAGGATCTCAATGTACTGAACCTGAAGTTCAACAGTGAATTCCTGAATTCCTTGAGCATCGTATGAAAGCTCAATAGGACCAACCTGTGTTGGGAAGGTATCATAGAAGCGATACTTTCTGAGTGTTTGTCCGTCACGATCAAGTTGGAATACAAATGCGTCAGACTGATAATCAGCGGGATTAACTAATCCAGTGTTATCATTTAACTTGTTAATTGTATTCATCCAGTTCTCAAATGCAGACCTGATTGAGAAGTCTGTATCGTTGATAACTGTAACTGTCCAAGAATCGAACGTTCTGTCACCTGCGATTTTGAGTACCCTTCCTCTGAATGGTACTTCGATCTGTGCAATGTTTGATGCTGGAAGTCGTGCCCCTTTAACTAAAAATCTTGATTTGTCAAGAACATCCTGATCTGGTTGAGCAGCATCTGGGAATGTGAGGACAACTTCAAACAGATTAGCACGGGCACCGCCACCTGTCAACTTACTCTTGAAGTCGGAAATCGTCCTTAGTGGTGGTGGATTGACCTGATTTCTACTAGCCATAGTTGATTAAACCTCTGTTAATTAAACGGAACCAATTACTTCTTCAAATGCAACACCAGTTCTGGTGGCAACGAAGGTAAGACCAATGAAGTTAATTGATCTCGCTGGTTTGATGAAGATGTCCGCAACAAATTCATTTGCGTCAATGACTGCTGCAGTGTTGTTAGTTTCATCACAGATAACAACAAAATCAAATATTCCTCGATTTGCTTGAACATCTCTAAGGAATGGTTCAATGATATTTACAAAGTTTGTTCTTGTAAGTTCATCATTAAACTCAAAGAGTTGATCTTTCGCTGCTGCTGAGATCGCATCTTCAAGGAAGATGAACAATCTACGAACATTGATACGATCAAACGCTGAAGACTTACCAAACGCTGTTTTGTCTCCAAAGAGTACAATACCAGCACCAGGTGATAGAATAACAGGGTTAATTCTATTTGAATATAGAATATCTCTCTGTTTCTTACCTGGATTGTAGATAAGTTTCACTGAGTTGAGTATGGAACCTCTTGCTGTTCCAGCAGGAGAGAACCAAGGGAACTGTTCGATGTCAGTTCTTGCACAAGTTCCAGCAATGTCACCATTAAGAGGAACATAGCGGAATGTGTTATTAAATCTATCAAACATATACTTGTATCCACTATCGAATACACCAAATGTTGTTGATGAGATTGGAGCATAGAAACCAACAACGTTATCTGTCATTGTGTCTATATTGTTTACAGTTACAGATCCAACTGAACTATCATTCAAGAATGCTTGACGATAAGGTGAGATGAATGCGACTGCATCTTTTCTTGCTTCAGCAACTGCAATACATTTTTCTGCAACTGCTTGTGATTGTTCTTTAGAGTAGTGTGCTGCACCCATTAGGATGAAGTCCACCTCAATATCCTCTGTATTTTCAAACAGTGTTAATCCTGAGATAATGTCATCAATACCAGAGTTTAGAGCACCAGTTGTGGTATAATCTGTTTTACCACCGTAGTTTTTACCTTGTTTAACTGTAGATGTACCAAGTAAAGCACCAAGTGTACCTGTTTGATTACCTACACCAGCAAAAGTAACGTTTTCTACATTTTGATCCCAACCAGTATCAGCATCAATAGTATTTGTGCTTTCATCTGAATATGATGTGGTTGTTATTCCAGAAAATCCTGCTCCACTTCCTCCGTAGATGTACTTAGAATTAGTTGCAAGATACTTTCTCCAGTATGCTGTTGAACCTACTGAATACTCAGCATCTTTACCTTTTGATAAACTTAGATGTTTTTCAAGAATTGTTCCAGCATTTCCTGTAATTTCTCCCTTGTCATCAATTACAACAACGTGAACTTCGTCAAATCTACCACCTCTTGCAGCAGCGTAAGATGAAGTACCTGGTCTGTCTGCTAATTGATCCCACTCTAGTGTTCCAACTGAGAGTTCAATATTTTGCTGTGCAAACCAGTCTTGTTGTGAAGTATAATTGATTGGACCACCTGTAGTTGTTGCTGCACCAGCACCAGTAGCAGTGATTGCTTGACCAGCAGTGGTTAAACCAATAAGTCCAGTAGAAGTAAAGTTGTATATACCACCTTGTGTATAATCAACTGCTGTTACAGTTCCAGCAGCAGATACGTGTGATAAAACTTTAACTTCAAGTGTTGAAGGTGAACTTGTTGTATTAACACCAGTGACAATACCCTTAATATAACCATCAAGAGTTTTTGTCCCTGCACTAGTTGCAACTGTTCTACCAACAGCAGTTTGTGTAATCGCTGCACCGACTATAACATCTGGGTTATTAAAAGCAATTGATCCACTTGCATCAGTCTTTCCTATTCCTAAACCAAGTGTAGAAATACCACTATTAGAGAAATCTATTCCTCTTAATATTTGGTCTGCTTGTGAGTCTATTGTTGCGACTTTAATTCCGTTTGCGTAACTACCAGGTGTCTTTGCAACGAATTCGACACCAGTTATGACATTTTCATCATAACCTAGTTGATTGTAGTGAGTTTCACTCTTTATTTTTAAACCTGCAAAGGATGTGCCTAGTCCTGCACCGATAACAGCGTTTTTAAGTCCGTCATCATCTGCACGAATAACTTGCATCACACCACCATACGCTAAGTAAGATGATGCAACCATCCAATATTCGTAGTGCTTGTCTACTGAATAAGGTTGTCCAAAAGTTTGTAGTAGATCTTCCTCACTCTCAATGAGTTGTGCTTCCTCCACAGGTCCTTTAGTAAATGGAGCGACTAACGCACCAATAGAGCCACTTGTTGGGTCTACTCTACCAATGGTGAGGTCAACTTCTCTAACTACGATACCAGGAGATGCTAAATTTAGAGGCATCTTGTTTCTCCGATCTCAGGAAATTTTTTCTAAGATTATTTATTAAAAAGTCCTTTTTCAGCGGGGAAACCGTGCATGAACTACCAATCTGGATATTCCCATTTGTTACTTATCTTATTCTTAGACCTTTTTACTCTTGCTATTGTACAAGTCTTACACTCATACGAATATGATGATTGAATACTTTTATTCTTCCTAATTAAGTAAAATCCGTCAATTAATTCTTTAACCTTTCCACAAACACGACACTTTCTTTCCGTAAATACAAAATGACTTTCCTCTAATTGTTCGTCAAAATCCATCATAGGACTTGAATTACACCGTTGCAATCTGGAATATCTTGCATTATTTTATTCTCAATACCTTGTTTCAGTGTCATAGCACTCATTGCACAACTCGTACAAGCACCACCTAATCGCACCTTGACGTAGTTTGTTTCTTCTTCTATTTCAACAAACTCAACAAATCCTCCATCTGCCTCAATATAAGGAGCAATTTCAGATAGTGAATTAATTACATTTCTTGCAGTTAATTCCATCACATATAATCCCACATATAAGAACGATCACCATATTCGTCAGTGTGCCATAGGTCTCCATCTTTGTCAACAAAACTCCCTTCATCTAAACCATCGGCAACAAATCCAAATGGTGCCATATCTTGTTCAATTTGATTTTTTTGCTCCTCATACAATCTCTTTCTTACGTCATTATCAGTCATCTCTTTAAAATAATCCTGTGCAACTAACCAAGCAAATAGAACTAAACACATTGCCAAGTCATCATTACAACCTTCTTCTGCTTCAAAAGAGTTATGTTTTTGTGAAAAAGTAGTCAATTCAGATATGATTTCATAATCAATCACGAGTATTTTATCATCCTCAAGCAAAGTTTTAAGGTTAGAACAACCTAGTTTTTTCACAGCAGCAGTTGTTCTTACACCAAGTTGCGATCTTTTACCACTAAAACCAGCACCAACTACCTGACCTGCACGACCTCTTTGTGAACACATAAGTAAATTTTCATATTCTAAATCAAAATTAAGTATGGATGCAACTTGATCTCCAATATCATTTACCTCACATAATATGAAAGCTTTATTATATCCATTTGCCACATCGTGTATGATACTTGGAAATAACATTGGTTTGATTTCATTATTTCGATATTTTGCCACAACTTTATATGGAAAACTTGTAATGTCAAAGACTATAAATGCAGAATAATCATTCCCTAGTCCACGAGCAACGTCAACCGTGATTAGATAATTATGATCTTTCATTGGAATTTCATATACATCTAATCCTGCATTTTTTCTTATAGGATTTTCATACACTAAATTTTTTAATTTTGCTGGATTGATCAATGTATTGACAGAACCTAAAAACTCACATTCAAATTCAACTTTAAATTGTTGTTCAGATGTGTTTGCTATTGTTTGTTCTTTCCATGCTTCATCACGACCTGGAACTTCAGACCAGTGAACTTCAGTTGGCATATATTCATTTTTTTGTCTTTCAGCATCGTGCCACATACGATAGAAATGATTCATACCTCGTGGTGTAGATACAATTATAACTTTCGTTTTTTGACCAGATGAAATCGTGGGATATACAGATGCAAAGAAATCATCTGCAATGTGATTTGGAATGAATGCAAATTCGTCCAAGAATATAACGTTATAAGATCCACCCCTGACTGCAGATGATGATGTTGAGTTTGCTGATATTTTTGACCCGTTCTCTAATTCTAATGAACCTTTATTCCAAGATATAATACCTTGTTGCATCCATCTTGGTAAGTTTTCGTATGCTAATTGAAGTCTACCTAATAAATCTCTGGCAGTGGATGCCTTGTTCGCCAATATAGCAATATTGATATTATCATTAAAAACTGCGTAATGTAAGAGATAAGATACAACTGTAGTGGATTTACCCGTCTGCCGAGGCATTTTACATATGTTAAAACGGTTTTCATGAAAATTACTAATTAACTTTTTCTGAAACGGATACATCCGAAAAGGAACTAATCCTTCATCTAGAGATACAATTTTTATATATCTATTCGCAAAATATACAGGATCTTCTTTACACCTCATGAACTCAAGAATATTTTCTTGAGTAAATTCAATGGCAGTATTTGCCTTTTTTAAATTGGGATTGCCAAGATAAACTTCACTCATTATGTAAAATTAAATTATTAACTTATTGTATAACCTACTTTTGCACCTAAAACAGCAGCGTTCGCAGCAAAGATTGCTTCAGTTGGTTTTTTCTCTACAACTTCTACAGAGTTACCTGGCATTGTAAAAGTTCCAATTGTTGTAGATCCTCCAACCTCATCAATGACAGTGACTAATCTTGCAGTGCCACCATTATTAACGAGACGAACTGCTGTAGCACTACCAAAGGTGGATGCACCTGCAGCATTTGTGCCACACGCTGCTTCAGTACCTTTAATTAATGTGATCATTATTCTAAACTTTTATTGACTATTTATGCTATGTTCTTATTATGCTTTTTTCACCTTTGCACTTAGTCTTTTTAGTTTGATATAATCACCAGGTTTATCAGGATTTAATTCAGGGTGTGCTTTTAAGACATCACTATTAATTTTACCTGTATAATTTTTCTTTGCTTGAGGTAAAGAGAAATTAAAAGGTACAGGATATTCACTTCTAAATTTTCTATTTTCTTTTTTAATAATGTCAGGTGTTCTTATAAATCTTAAATCAGATTTAAATACATCAAATTGTTTTGGAGTGACTGGTTTTGAAAAACTCTCCATAAATTGTTTAAATGTTTTCATCAGCAGTTCCACCTTCTTAATGCCTTATTTATTCTTGAATCTGGATCTCTTCTTGTCTTTGCAGAAGTAAGTTTCTTCTTCATACCTTTCATTCTTCTACAGAATGATAATCTTCTCTTCGCAGATTTAGAACCTTTCTTTAATTTAGAGGGTTTGGTTGTTACAGCAGTTTGCAATTTAGAACCAGGATTTTCACGACGATATGCCTTTACTGCTTTTTTACTTAATCCATCAGTTTTATCTTTACGATTAACCTTCTGCCAATCTTCACCTAAATCTTCTCTCCAATTTGAAGGAGTTGGTTTTAGTGGTTCTGGTTTGATGATGTCAATCGCTTCAACTTCAGTAAATTTGATATCATCTTTATTCCAATCTTGAATTAGTAATTCACTTTCAATCGCAGTTTCTTCTGTTTTCATTGCTTCTTTACGAATTTTTGCAAAGTAGATTTTTGTTCCTTCCTCTTTACCATATTGAGCAATCATATTCTTTTTCATATCAGAGTCATCATATTTTTTCTTTAACAGTGTGTCCTTTCTTTTCTGAGCAGGAGTCATTGTTGCTTCAAGAATTTTATTAAGATCATATTTTTTTTGAAGTGGTGTTTTCTCTTTTTTATCTGATAAACCATAAATGTTTTTGTTTTTATTTAATGGTGATGCTTTGAAAGGAGAACCTGTATACTGACTAAATCTTGATTTAGTAGAAGTTCTTTCACCAGGTTCAGGCATTCTCATTATTGTTCTTGTGCCAGGTTGAACTCTAATAAGTTTTCCTGTTCCAGTAACTTTACCCTTTTCATCTCTTGTTACAGTATACTGATCATTTGGTTTATAGTCAACCTTTTTAGGACCTCCCTTTAATTGTCTATCAGAAACATACTTATCAACATCTTGTTCTATTTTCTTTTCTCTTCTTTTATCCAATGCGGATTTAATAGCAGCACCAACACCTGTAATTGCTCCAAGTCCTACACCTCCAATACCCACTTTTCTGATAGGAACTTTAGATAACATTTTCATTCCTTTTTGTACAAACGCACCAATCTTTTCATCAAGAACTTCACCCTCTAATTCATTTGACATGTACAATTTAGTATAATCAACCTGAGATTTTACACCCTTTGGCAATGCCATATTTTTAGGATTTTTAGGTGTCTTTGGTATTTTTACTTTTTCATTTAAAGAAGAAGTTTCTTTTACTTCTTCTTCTTGGACTTTTTTACGCAGTTTGGATACCTCTTACCAAACATTGTTTTCATTCCTTTCTTTTCGTAACCTGGCCAACACTTTTCATCTAAGGTTTCTCTCCAATCATAATGTTCTGTCTTTGTTTTATCTGTATTATAATTAATTTTAAATGTATGTGGACCTGTATTAGTTCTTCTTCTATTCACTTCTTTAACATAAGCGTTTTGTTTTTCTTGACTAACCGATCCACCTGCAGCTGCAGTGTTCTTCATTTCAGCGTCTGTTTTCATAAATTCCTTATCAGTCATCTTTTCATTTATTTCATATTCAACTAAATCAAATGAATCTCTCCAATCGTAGTGACTTTTTATATTCTTCGGTTTTCCTGCTTTTTTAGTATATGCTTTTTCTTTATCCTCTAGAGTATGACCTGATCCTTCAATGGATCCTGAAACTCCTAGAAATGGAACTTTTTTTGGTGCTTCTTCGGGAACATATTCTTCTTTACGACTATTACCCCAGTTTGCAGCACCTACCTTACGACACTTAACTAATGCACCTGACGCATATGCACTTGGCCAAACTGAATATCTTGACTTAACTTTATGGTAACAAGCATCTTTTGTACCACTACCCTTACCTTTCTTATCTTTGACCTCTGTAAGATCTATTTCTGTCTCTTCTGTATCTTCTAAAATAATATCTCCTACTTCTATACCATTCTCTGCAAACCAACCACGATTAACTTCAATTGCATATCTTATATCACCATCAGGATATACAGGAATTGGATTCATTGGATCTAATTCTTTAATACTTTCAATTATACCCTCTTCGTTAATAAACGCAATATCAAGAGGTATAAAAGTATTCTTCATATGGAAAGAATGACGATCAGTATTCTCAAATACAAAGAGCATACCACGATCTTGTTTCAAATTTTCACGGAACATCAGACCTAATTTAAACTCTCCATCATTTTGTGGAACTTCAAGTTGAAGTGGTAATGAGATAAATTCTTCTTTCATTTTCTTTTTCTTTTTAGATTTTTTCTTGTCAGTTGAGACATAGGTAGGTTTTGCAGCACCTCTTTTAGATTGCTGATTTGGATCTGCCTTTTTCTTTCTTCTCGCTGCAGATAATCTTTCTTTCTTACTCATACTTGCTCTCTTTGCAGAAGAAACACATTTTGGTGTTCCCTCACCTGGTTCATCGCTTGCACAAGTACCACCTGTGACCACGTTGACCCATCCACCTTTACCGTCCTTTGATTTAGAACCCTTGAACCATTTATGAAGTGAACCTTCTTTCACTTCTTCTTTATCAGTCATATAATCTGCTGCAGTATCAATATAGTCTGCTGCTTTTGTAATTTTAGACTGAACCCAAGCTTTCACATCTCCTTCACCTTTACCAACTTCTTTTTTGATTTTTTTCGCAGCGACAATAATATTATCAGTTTGACGACGAATCATTTCATATTCGTGATCACCATGCTTTTCTTCATTCATCGCTTTGGTTTTCTTTTTCATTGAATTGATAAATTTTCTATAAACAGCTGCTTCAGCAGTTTTACCCATCACTCTCGCTCTTTGCTCCATAGCAATTGCTGCTTGAATTTTATGAGCATGTGATCGACTTGATTTCCTAATTTTTGCCACACTCGCTTTCGCTGTAGCGACATCCTTAAAACCAAGTCCATGAATAGTTCCTTTAGGATCTTCATCAGTATATAAATCAGAATGTTTTTTTGATTTTGCAGGTTGACCTTTTTTACGGGCAATGCGAGGATTTGACTCCTCAGTCATTTTTTTCTTTTTACCTGCACAATGTGCTTTCTGACTGAACCCTTTTGGGTTATCACAATCTATAGACTTTTTATACTTATCTGACCAACCCTCTTTGACTAGAAATCCGTCTTCACGAACCTCATATCCATCAGGAATTGGTTTACACTTTTTATCAGTATTACAATAGTATTGTCCCTTTTTACAGGAAGTCTTTCCCATCTACAGACTATTCAGAGCTATTATTATTTAGCATTCCGTCTTTTAACATTTTTTGCAACTCAGCAGTGCTACCAACAAATAAAGCATTGTTAGTTACGTTACCTTGAGTTTTTGAATTATCTTCTTCAATGTCTTTTATTTTTTTATGTAAATCTGCTAACTTATCAGTGGTATCTGCTACTGATTTGATAAGTTGTCCTGCAACTTCATATGCTCTTGGACTTGCAGTTTCTCCTGCAACTTCCATAATACCATTGATTGCTTCTTGTCCTTTTTCTATAAGTGAATATAAATTACCTCTTGTATAATCATAATCTTTATTAACATCATTTGGTTTGATTACATCTTCTGCTTTTACAATAGAATCAACCTCAACACTATCATCTGTGTTGAAAGTATCATTCAGAGAATCGTAACCTTTTGCCATTAGATATCTACCTTCCTTGTAGGACTAAATTCTTTTGCATCACCAAAGAATGAACTTGTTTCTGTAAATCCAAAATCATCACCTGGTTCGATCAATACATCATCTTGAGTATCTATAACATTATCTTCGTTATAATCCTTCTTGGCTTTTGGAACAACAGTATATCTTTGTACTCTTGATGCTGTTTGTGTATTTGTATTTGAATAGTAATCCAACTGAACTTTTTTGATAAGACCTTCTGGAGTATCTGCAATGTGATTGAAGAAGAAAGTCTTAGCAGTAAATGATAATGTGTATATTAATGCTCTTCTTGTAACAAAGTCTCCTTCATAATCATCTGATTGTGCTATATTTTGCAACACCATTGGAATATCTCTTTTTTCTCCAATAGACTTAACTAAATCAATTGATATGTTAAATGAGGGTTGAAAAAATGGTAATATTTGCTCTAGGATTTGCAATCCATCGTCTTGAAGTTTTACTAGAATATTTAAATCAAAACCTAGATTATAAGGAACAGGCATAAAAACCTTTTTCATCTTATCATTATTCAAATCTTTTGCTTTGAATGTTTGTGTTATACCTGCTTTTCTTGTAGAGTCATATGATATATTTGTTATCTCAAAAGACATTCTTGGTAATGTAATTTGAGTTGCCTTATTTAATTCTGCTTGCTGTGTTATCCTTGCTAAAAACTTTTGCCTAGGACCGTATGCTATTGGAACTTTTATTTCAGATATAACATTTCCTGCTCCGTCATCATGACGCACATGAATATCATTAAACAGTGTGCCAAATGCAATAACTGTTTTTCTTACAATTTCGTGATAAAAATAATTACCTAACATTAGAAACTACCAAATGGATTTGATTCAGAGAAGTCAATTAACAAGTCTGCTTCTGACTCAAATATATCGCCTTCATTATATTTATCGGTGCTGTCATCCTTGTCGTAAATAGAAACACTAAACAATGCACCAGATGTAAGTCCTTTAATATCTTCTCCTTTGAAAAATCCTGTAGTTGTGGTTCCAATTCCAACATTACTAATTGATAATATACCTGTATCTGCATCCCAATTTTTGACTCTTGCTTGAGTTCCTGAACGCATTCCCTGAACAACTTCATTAAATTGATATGTTCCAATTCCACTTATTGTTTCAGGATCTGCAATAGTTACCGTTGGTGATGATGTATATCCTTTACCTGCATTTTTAACAAATATTGAATTGACACGATTAAATCCATTACCAGCATCACCAATTGATGCAATACCAACAGCACGATCACTAGCAACACCTGCTTGTGGATTAGCAACAGTAACGACTGGGACAGTTCCAAAACCAATACCATTATCAGTCATAGTAAATCTTATTACACCTCTTGAAGATGTTTCGATTGAACAAGTTGCTGCAGCACCAGTTCCACCTCCTCCTGATATGGTGATTGAAGGTGGAGATGTATAATTAGCACCTGCGTTAGTTATTAATATTTTTTCGACAGATGTAACATTTGCTCTAGTTGTTGTAAATGCAACTGCAGATGCATTGTCTCCTGCTTGACCACTAGGTGATGTGGTAATTGCAACTGTAGGGGTGCCTGTAAACCCAGAACCGTCATTATTCAAGAATATTTCACGTATATATCCTGTGTCAATTGAAGCAACTGCTGTTGCTGTTCTTCCAACTCCAACAAGTTGTAGTGTTGCAATATATCCTTCTTCTTGAACTTGAGTATCAATTGCCTCAATTGAAGTATCAATAACCTCATCTTCATATTCAAAGAGTTCACACTTCAGTTTATAAACATAGGTATTGCCTAGTTGGTAAAAAGGTTCTTCGTGTTCTACAAATTTTATTTCAAATAATCTTTGTCCCAGTGGAAAAAATACTAAATCACCTTCACGAGGTCGAGATGCTAACTCAATATCATCGTCAGCATTCATAAATGGTGCAATAAATTCTTCAAATCTTTCTTTAGAAATGGTAAGAGTTACTTCATCTCTCAAACTCATTCCAAACTTTGTTAAGACATCACCTGCTCCTTGATATCCTTCATAAGTATCAACATATGCTTCAATTGCAAAATTATCATCAAATTTAGATGCTTGTACTTCCTCTATAATTGATGCTTGATTTACAAATTTTCTAGGTATATAAGTTACTTCTTGACCATAAATTTTTAGATGTTCATTAACTAAATTCTGAACTAATCTCTGCTCTTGTCTAGAACCTTGTAAAAAATAGGGATTTAATGCCATTATTCATCACCCAATAAAGTCAAGAGGAGGTGTCTCAAAGTCCTGTGCCATCCTTGATGTTAATGCCTCTAATTCTCTAACTCCATCGTCATAAATTTCTCTTCCGTTTAATTCAATTCCACCAGGTAACTTTGTTCCTCTAAACTTAATTAAGTTCATACCCCATTGTTTTTTCATCAATGCAACAAAATATTTTTTTACAAATGGGTCATTATAAACTTGATTATACTCCTCTGGATCAAGAGCACGGAAACAATCAATAATTATAAAATCATCTAGTTGTTGTGCTCCCCAATCAATATCCAAATATAATCTATCTTGCCTCTGATTAAATCTTACCTGTTTTTCAGTTGTAAGTAAAAAATCAATATCTTCAAGATATGATTTAGTCATTGCATATTGTAATAAATTGACAGAATTGAAGTAATACAGATCATTCAAAAATAATTGGTATTTAATACTAAACATTCCACCTGAAATGGAACTACTATCAAACTTAAAAACTTTATTGATGCCGATAACGTGATCTGGTACGGATATAAAGTTTGAAGTTTCATAAAAATTACTCTGTACAGTTACATTAGAAGTTGATATACCAGTAGTTGTAACAATTCCAACTCCATCTGTCCCTTTTGCTCTACCTCTGTCTAAATCATCTTGAGTAATTTTGTATTTAAGATACATCCTTTCAATACCATTATAATGACGCTCATTATACATCTGAATAGTATCATCTAATGCGTCATGTATTTGGTCAGTATCAAGGTTTATTTCCAAAACGGGATAACCCAGTTTACGCAAACCGAAATTTATAAGTTGTCCTCTACTGTTTGGTGTCGCCATCGCTATCCGTGTAATTTGCGAGTTGCTCTAAAAGATCATTCCTTTCTTTTTCAAAATCATTTTTTAGAGTTTGGAGTTTTGCCTCCAAAAGAACGTTTTGGTTTAATGCTGCTGCTAATCTTGTATTATATAAATTCACTAACACATTAATGTCTACTTCACTGTTTTGCTGCATATCAGAAGGTACCTCCGTCCAGAGTCGATGTCCAATGTGGTTTGTTTATATAGACATTTGTGGCAGCACCTGGTGTGGATGCGAGGTTTGCAATCGCACCACTGACACCTTCTCTTCTTAAATTATTACTTGTATTAAATGTACCTTCAACACCAATCAAATTAACAGAATTGCCTCCTGTCACTGCAGTTTCAACAATACCAAAGGCACCAGTACTGTCTTGTTTGACAATATCACCAACTGCCACTGTGATGTTAGCACTTAAAGAACTTAATGTTACTTTTGTAATTGCAGTCAATACTTGTTTTGAAGTAATAACAGGTGTTTGTGGATTATTTGTAGATCTTTGTAAACCAGTATCGTCAAACCATACAACACCACCTGAAGCAAAGTTACCTGACTGATAGTAGATACCTTTAATATCTAAGAAACCTTTTGTACCTGAAACTACACTTGCTGTTATAGTTGCATCAGGAACATAAGTCCATCTACGACTGTTATCACCGTGAGTTCCATGATTACCTGTTCCAGCAGTGCTAGATGCAATTGAACTATCATCTAATCCAAAGAAACCGTCTGTGGAATTAGCAGTTCCTATACCAGTATTATATGTAAATCCAAGTCCACGGTCAGTATTAGTATCTGTTGCGTGTACAACTGAGAATGTGGTTTGTGTGCTTATTCCAGCAACAGTGGTGCCTTGGAAGGTAAGCATTTTTGCACCAGTGTTTATTGCTGTAACAGTTGTAATACCACTCGCTGAGAAACTTGAATGTAACAGAGTATCATTAACTGCAATACCTGTTACCTGATCAACTATGACTGTAGAAACACCAGATTGAACTGTTACCATTACAGTTCTTGTACTGGTAGTATCACCAACCATCATTATTGGATCATTAACAGTTGTTTGAGTTGAGTTAACTGTGGTTGTTGTACCATCAACTTGTAAGTTACCTTTGATGATAACATTACCCTCATTACTTAAACCATCTGGATATGGATCAATGAATATAGTATTATCAGCACCAGCAAGTGAAGCGATAATATTATTTTCAATTCTGATATTACCTAACTTAGAGTTACCACCAGATACAATTAAGTCTCCACCAATAACAGCGTTCTTAGCAACACTAATACCACCGTCAAATGTAACAGAACCATCAGTTGTAGTTGTTGCTTGAGTTGTATTAAGAAATCTTGTAAGAGCACCAGCGACTTCTAATCTTCCTGAACTAGCATTATCAAACTCAATTGTAGAGTCTGGTGCTGCTGTTCCGTTTGCACCACCACCAAATCCAAGTTTGGTATCATCAGGTATCATTACATCACCTGATCCATTTGGATTTACAATAACATCACCATCAGTGTTAGACGAAGAAAGTGTATTTGCATCTAAAGTTAAATTATCTACGTTCCATACATCTATTTTTCTATTACTATCAACTACAGCAACAATACCACCATCACTATTTCTTGAATTTGTAACACCTGCTAAAGCACCAGGAGTATGCTCCATCATTGATGTATAGTAATGACCAGCGATTGGATTAACGTTTGTACCGTCATCTCCTAAAAATACTCTGTCTTTATATTGATTAGTGCCACCGTAACTGCCGATACCAGTTACATATGCCATTTCACCCCAATTCAAACTACCAGGTTTGGCTGTACCCGATGATCGTTTGATTCTAATTATACTAGCCATTTCAGAAATTTCCTCCGTTGATGTCTAAATTCTGTGCTGCACCTGGCGTTAATTCTAATGTGCAATCAAATTTTTTCGTAACACCATTAAAAACAAGAACCATACCATTTTGTAAGGTTCCTGGAACGTTCACATCACTTAATTCTGTTAATGATAGAGTTTGGGCACCTGCCAGAGATGAAATCACCTTCGTGGCATTTTGTTGTCCTACTCTGACTTTGATATCTGCCATCTATTAAAAAGCAATTCAGATCTAAAAAGTATTTATATTTACTATGTTGTTATCTTTGAAGCAAGTTCTTTTAGCATAGTTTTTAGTGTCTCAATCTCACTTTTCATCTCATCTAATTCTGCTTGTTTGTCAGAATTTCTTCTTTTATCAGACATGTAAGTTGAATATCCAGCAGTGTCCATATTAATTATGGCACCAGTTTTTTCATCACGAAAAAGATTTTTATGACCTTCTACTGGTATCATGCTAATGCAATCGCTCTAAAGTCTTTCAATCTTACAGGATATGATTCGTTAGTAGATATCATAACGATCTTAATTGTAAATCCACTAAACTGCTCTAAATTATCGACTGAGAATTGATATTCAGAAAATTTATCGAATTCATTAGGAGATACAAAAGCATCTGCTCTACCATCATTTTTACTTAAATCAATTATGTCATCACCAAATCCATCACCATCAATATCAACTAAATTTTTATAACCAGGAAATGCTCTGTATGTCTGAGACACTTCACTTGAATCTGCACTGAATAATCTGTAATAAACCCTGAAGTCTGCTCCAGGTTGTACACTTGCACCTAATAAAACCTTTAAAGAGGTTGCAGGTTGCTTCAAATTAATTCTATTAGAAACAAATATAGAACCATGTGGATCATCTTCAATTTGATTTGTCCTGCTATCTGTGGCATAATTATCAAACCCTACAGGATTGTTAATTTTATTTCTTCCTAATATAAACGTAGCATTTTTAACATCTAAAACAGGAGATAAATTAGGATCAGGAGAACTCATATTTACATCCATAGTCAAAGACTTTTGTTTTGGAAGGTTTCCAAGTTTATTAACCTCGTTAATTCTAGATGCAACTAATCTTGGTGTTGGTAAGAATGCTGCGTTATTCAATGCTATAGGTTCATATCCCTGATCTATGAACGAAACTTCTGTCCCGTTTGCACTTGTTCCACTTACAGATCTAAGTGAAGTATTGACACGAGTAACGCTACCAGGTGTTATTACATTAAACTGTGGTGTAATTGAACTATATTGATGATTTTGTGATATCTTAACATCTAATCCACCAATACCTTTTTCATTTGTAAAACATAGTTGTTGGTTATCTGTTCTTGTAGAAATACCTAATACGTTAACATCTAAGTAATAATTATCAATATTTGTTGAATTTACTAATGTTGTATTTGTTGGGACAGTGTGTGTTGTATTAATACCTACTAAAGGCATACCTGATACTTCATAAGTTTGTATGAGAGATCCTTCAGGATGAGTTGTTGCATTTGAATTAAACTTACCTCTTGTGAGGGTTAATTGACCAATTCCAACCGTGTATGATACTATCTCATCACCAATTAATGCTTCACCAGTGTTAACAGATATTCCACCAAATGAAGCAAATGGTGTTGTATTAGCAACTGATACTACTGTTCCTTCAGTCGTTAATTCAGACGTTGTAGCTACTAGAGTTGTATCTGGTTTGATACCTTTAATTTCTACTTGATTAGTAGCACCATGATGTGCATGATTGTATTGAGTTACTTCAAATACACTACCAGTAAATAAATCACTAGTTGGGAACGATGAAGTATTCTGAGGTGAACTAACAGTAGGTGCTGATCCTGGTAATGTTCTGGTATTATTATCTGCACCATAATGAACAAGTTTATGACCAGAAGTAAATTGCTTACCTTGAACGTCAGTTAAGAATAAAGTATCAGCAGTTGCGTTGATTTTAGATACAATTAATTTAAATCCAGCACCTCTTGAAATTTGAACATTTGTATTATCAATCGTCAATATCTCACCCACTTGATAACCACTACCAACTGTTAAATTAGATATTGAATTTATCGCACCAGTTGTGGCATCTATTGAAATAGCACACTGTGCACCTGTACCACTACCAGTTAATGAAATAAGAGGGATATTATTAGTTCCACCAGGAGCTGCATATCCTGCACCACCAGAAACTATGTCAAAATCAGTTCCAGAAACAGGAGAAGATGCAGGTGATGTAATATTAATTGCAGCACCTCTACCTTCAATAATTCCTGTTACGCATAAATCTTCATTTGCTGCTGCAGAATTAGATCCATTATCNGTACTTACNTTTCTTCCAAGAGGNNAATCANTAAGTNNAGCACCANNACATTTTACAGTTAATTTTCTTGGCAANACTCGNATTGGNTTATCTAGGTAATACTTGTGTATTNAGATTTCCTGCTTCAATTGGAGTATTGTAGAANGTAGCAGTCCCTGATTCAACAAATGATGCTTTACGTAATTTGAATGTCAAATCTTGATACTGACTAGCAGTCCAGATAGTACCATTCTGAGATTTAAACAAACTTCCACCAATATATTGTTTAGATACAACAACGTTTTCAACATCAGGTAAATTTGTTGTACCAACTGTTTTTTGACCCATTGTTGCAACCCACATCTCATACTTATCAGAAGATGGTGCTAAGAATACTAAAGCATATTCTTTTTCAGGTTCAAGATAAATTGGTGATGGGAAATTTAAAGTTGTTGCAACTGAAGCATCATCAGATATATTAATATTGTTTGGATTGACAGCAATTTGTGCATAATCTTGAACAAGATATTTTGTTGGAGTTCCTAATTCCACATATCTTAATTCAACAAATAGTTTTGCTCTCTCATCTTTTGATTTAAAGAAGACATCAAATGAAGTTAAGAATGCACCTGTTTCATCAACAGTAAATGATTGTGCTAGTGGATCTCTATGAGGAGCGACATATTTTTGTCTCTCTTCTTTGTAAATTAAATTGGTTCTTTGAGTTATCTCACTTGGACGTGTTCCTGATGGTTTGGGTGGATTTCTTACAGATACATTGCTGCTTATTTGAGTTTGTATGGTGCCTGTTCCAGTAAATGTACCAGATGCATCACTAGAGTGATCTGTACTGCCAGGTACGGGTATAGTGCCCTCTGGTGCTGCTGTAACTCTAAATGTTTTAGTGCCTGTAGCAAACAAAGTAGGTGGTTTTGGAGTTTTAGTTGCATCTCTAAAGAAAAATGCACCTAACAAATCTCCCCAATTATCACTGAATAAATCAATACTACTTACAGTTGCAACTGCACCACTACTCTTACCTACAATTTTTGCACCCTTTACAATGTATCCAAAATATTTTTCTTGATTTGCTAATGCAATAGTATCAACATTCAGTAGTTTTGAAGTTGCTGAATAAGTGTCTGATGGTGCTGGTCTTGATGTATCAAAAGGATCAACTGTATATTTTTCTACTAAAACTGAAGGAGATCCTAATCCTGCACCAACGTCAGGTCTCGATGCATCACCAAATTTGTGGTTAGGTTGTTGTACTCTTGCAAATCCTATCTGTGTGCCATCTATTTCAATGTTTATGTCTTCAAGAACACTGAATGTTCCTGAAACCATGTTAATTTCAACAAGTTTAGGGAATATATCGGGGACACCATTGTCAAGATAATGATAATGTTTTGTATTTGGTCGTAAACCATTAGCGTTGAAGAAAACATTTCGTGAACGCATAAATGGATCTGCTTCACTTGTTAATTTTATACTTTCAACATAATCATACTCATGACTAGGACCTTGTAGAACATTTTGGAATGTTCTTCTGATCTCTTGGGTTTGAGCAGTCAATCTTTTAACAATTCTTATTCTTCTTCTATACCAATTATAGTCTGGATCTTGAATATCTTTCACACCAAACTCACCATTGGTTGCTTCAAGAGGAGTTTCGTTTACAGTTCCAATTACCTCTTCATTAGCAACCTCTGCCCATTCAGCACCTGTTGACTCAGTTCTTTTATTATTAGTGTAAAGTGTCCTTGTCCAATTATCAGATGGTGGATCTAAAATTATACCACCCATAAAGACAATCACATTGAATGGGTTTACATTCTCTACTTCAGTGGCTTGTGGTTGTGTTAACCAATCAACTTCTGTATAATTTAAAGTTATTAAATCACCTGTTTTTTTACAATTTGGGTCTAGGAGTTGTAAATTAGAGTTAAGATCAGCACGATCTATATCAATAGCTGGATTTAAAGCTAACTCTGGGTTAATTGACCAGAAATCTGTTGCACTTATTAATTCACTATTAATTACATCCACATCACATCTTGATCCTATTTCTGGTGTAAAATCAATAAAGTTTCTACTTGAAAAATCATTAACAACAAGACCAGTTTTAAATCGATCAAGACCGTCAGCATCTCTTACTTGAAGTGATTGTGCACTTACCTCTAAAGCACTCAAAGTTGTTGTTAATTCTAAATTCTCAATTCTCTTTTCAAGAGCACCAATATCTCTCATTGTAAATCTCTTATTTTCAAACATTTTAATTTTAGGAGATTTTACTGTATTAAAAAGATATGCTGGATAAGAGATCTCAGCAATTTCCATTGAGTTTCCTTGTTCTGTTGGAGGTGCTGGTTCTTCTGCAGGTTCACCTTTAACTAGTTTTACTTCTTCATATTGATTAATTACTAGTTTATCAATTCTAGGTAAATAATGACTATACCCTAATATTGAACTTTCATTTGGAGTGACAACATAAGGATTTGTAGATTCAAATTCTCTTGCACCAAAAGAGAAAGGAGATGTAAATTCATCACTTGGAGTGAATGATTTTACTCTCGGTCTTAAATCAATTACATCTGTTGCTCTATTTCCATCTATCAAAGGAATATCATTTGAGTATCTTTCTTTTGTATATGAATTTACTGAGTAAAAATCACCACTGTTTCCACTTGCAACTTGATATTGATCAAAAATTACAAGTAATTTTTTAGATGGGACACCAACTTTTGCTTTTCTAACAATTTTTGAAAAATCACAATATTGTGCTTTATGACCTTTATCTAAATCATAGTTGTTTGTACGATCAACAAAATTTCCTGCTTCTGTGCCTTGTAATATATGTTCTCCACCTGACTCTTTAAAGTGAATTACTTCACCAATCGTAAATTTATTTCCATTAAGATAAACAAATCTAATTTCAGTCGCATTTGGTGCTGAAACAATTTGTCCTACTGCTCTACTATCTTTACCAACTATTTTTTCACCAATCACAGCATTTGTGTTTAGTGATAAACCCGATACAAATGTCAATGCATCTAATGTTGGAATACTTGTTGTTTTTGATTCTAATACAGCAACAACTTTAGATACATCTGGTACGTTAAGTGAAATTTCTCTATCTTCAACTCTCAAACCATAAGCATCACTTGGTGTTAGTAAACTTGTTAATGTAGATATACCAACTGTTCTTGTTACTTGAAGTTGTTGACTTCTTGTGTAATCTTTTGATTTACTTGAAGCACCCACCTTTTTCATAGTGACATTGACTGTCACTTGAGTTGCTGATGACTGAGATAAACCATTAAATGTAACATCGTTGTTTGCATTATCAATAGATACTTGATCTGCTGTTAGTGTTTCTATCAACCCATTTTGATAATGAATTGAATATTTTTCAGCATCAAATGGTTCAAAGAAAGCACTTGAAATTCCAGAACTGGCATCTAATCCTGATTGAGAGTTAATTGTTAAAGACCCGCCTGAAACTGTTTGATTTGTAATTTGCCTACTAATAATCAAATTGGAGTTTGATGTATCAACATTTGAAATAACTTTTCTTGGTAATTTTGAAAATATACCAGAATTTTCAACGTTAAGTATTTTAGGAACTTTAATTCTAAATGGAGATGATGTTGAAGTTACAGTTCCAGTGCTTACACCTACAACATTTGATGTTGATGTTAAAGTTAATATTTTGCCATCATTAGAAATTGCACTAATTTTATTAAATACTGGATCTTGAAAATTACCTTTGTTATATGCGATAATTGCATCTGTATTAATACCAACTCCAGCAAAACTTCTATTTGCAACACTTGCTGCAGATCCAACTATGTTTAGTTCATCTGATATTGAAAAATTTGGTATAACACGATCATATAATACTGTGTCAGCATTAAATGTTGATATACCTGTAGTTCCAAATGTATTTTGATAAATCGATTTTACATCATCAGCAGTAAATGTATGAATATTTTTAATTGTTAATTTTCCTAGCGTGGTTGAGGTTCTCTCATTTATGATAATTTGCTCACCTTTTATGAATGTACCTGTTGTTTGTGATAATACTAATTCAGATTTACCAGATGCATCTGCATCTTTTGCAGCATATCCTATTGCTCCACTTGCAAGACCTCTTACTTTTGAACCTTTACCAGGAAACTGTGAACCTGTAAAACTGGAACATTGTAAAATTGTAAATGTCTGAATATCGTATAAATGTAAATCCCAAGGTGTTGTTACACCTGTATATGATGCATCAGCAAGTCCAAAAGAATATACTCTCGCTTCACCCACTTGTAATCCTTGTGGCAATACTTTGTTAGTTCCAATTCTTTGATTTCTCAATTGAACTACATTAGTATTATTTCCACCAAGACTAATTGTAGGTGCTCCAATAACATTATTTACTTTAATCAAACTACCCATATTGAATGGAATAGATGCATTTTTTATTGTCTTTGTAGTTCTTGGTTTTTCTACATCAATGACTGTGGTGCCTGGCAAAGATACATCGTAACCTCTAACATACGCTTTACCTGGTGATAATTTTACACACATCAAATCGTCACTTGGTACATTTCCCTCATCTGTTACTTGATTTTCGGTATATAATCCACCAGATTCGACTTCATCATTTAATGAATTCTGAGTTGTAACACGAAATGGTTCAACTGCATAGTTTCCCGACTCATCAAATGTTCTTTTTGCAAAATATTTTTTTAATTCTGAGTATACTGTTGAGTCTTGTAATTTTTTAGTTTGACCTTCAACTGTTCTGAATAATTCAACAAAATTGGTATCTTGATAATCTTGTAAATCTTTTTTAGCAAGTTTTACAGTTATTTTAAATCTATCAGCACCAGGTGCTGCAAAATTTGTAAACCCTTTAGCATTATCATATAATGAAGAGTCGTCGTTTGCATTTACAATCTCCTCTAAAATTTCAAAACCGACCCTATATGATGGTGTATTTGAATATGGTTCTAAAATAATTTGAGAAGTTGGCACATCAACAAAAGTACCACGTATGAAGTAAACACCTTTATTAACACCGAAAGCAGATCCTGTGGCGGTTGCACCTTCAGATACAAGTGTTAATACTGTTTCCTCTACATTTAAAGTTGTATTACCATAAGTTACATTATCTTCAAGAATTAATATTTCACCATCTGGGAAAGCAGTGCTCTCTCCACTAGTTCCTGATTGATTATACTTGACAAAGATTGTAATATCATCAACTCCCTCATCTGGTGGTAAAATAAAGTTTTTAATAGTAGCAACTATACCCGAACTTTGCCCTCTTACTCTTGTACCCTTTCCACCATTATTTGAAATTATATTACTTAAATAAACAGAAACATCAATACCTAAATGTGTTGCATTGATTTTTGCAGAAAAATAAGTTGGGTCATACTCAATACCACCTGGTATGACCATTGAACCTTCTTTGAATATATGTTTTCCAAATGACTCAACTTGATTTTGCAACAAAGATTGTAAACCAGTTAGCTCTCTTGCCTGAACTGGATAACCAGGTTTAAATAGAACCTTGTAAAAGTTTTTGTCCTTATTAAAATCGTCATAATAAGGTGATATATTTAAGTTAGTCTTCTGTGGCATCGGTTAAAATTCTAGTATGATTTTTATGTCTTCTTTTTGACGAGGATTTCGATTTATTAAAGGTCTATTATCTAGATAGATTATTTCACCAGACCCTTTATTTATCTCACTATCAGATAACCCTTGTGCGAACGTAGTACCTAAATTAATAACTTTAGTTCCATTTGGATTTATTGTAGCATCAGAAAAATTAATATCAACTGCTCCAGAAAATGATGATGCAGTTCCAACTATATTATTTGAAGTTATTGCATTTTCAAATCCATATACTCTACCAGATGTGGATATTCCCGAATAATCGGTATGATCATATAATGATCTATTAAAATTCAACGATCTATCTTTAAAATATTTTAAAACTTTAGTCTCAAGATCATATGATGCTACAAAACCAGTTGCTACTTTTCCGTCAAGTGGAGTAACAGTAAGAGTTTGTCTTATTTCTTCACCAATTTTAGGTGAAGATCCAGTAACTGTACTAAATTTTATTGCCTGTAAAGATGAGTAAGTATTATCAGTATAAGTTATTGCTGTACCAACTTTACTTGGATTTTTTACAATTCCTACTTGTGCAAATTTAGAGTCAATTGGAAAATCTTTTGTAGAATCATCAAATCTAGCATAAACAATTACTCTATCAGTGCCCAATTCAGTATATACATCACTTCCATGTCCTAATTTAGGTGGAATAATTGGAATTAATTTTGCTCTCTGATTTGTTGCAACATTACTATTAATAGTACCTAAGTCAACAAGTGCATAACTATAACCTTTTCCACCAGCACTTACTGTTACATTGGTTATTGTACCTGCAGTATCAACATCAACTCTTGCCTTTGCACCTGAACCATCACCAATAATATCTACCTCTTGACCTAAACCAACTGCATAATTAGATCCACCATTTTCAATATAAACGTGTTTGATTTGATTTTCGTTTACTGATGAGTCTCCATTTTCACGGACTGCTCTGATTTGAGCGTCAGTGGAAGAAGACCAATTATTTGGGACAGTAATAAATTCAGTTGAGTCAAATTTAATAATATCACTAGGTGAAACAGTGAAAAGATACTTCCAAACATATCCATCTCCACTATTTCCTGCTTTTGATGGTTCCAAGTCTGTAAAGGTTGGTTCGTCCTGCGAGACGTTTCCAAGAGGGTTAGTTCCACTTGATCCATTATCAATACAAATGTAAACCTTGAAGTCGGAATTAAGTACGTAGTAGTTCGCATCATACAATCTGTTTGCTTTAGTTAAAGGACTTTGATTAGTAGCACTATAATCATCTCTGTATATTTCATATCGATTTCCAGATATCCAATCTACTCTTCTTATAATTCTTCTTATATTTGCTGATGATACCTTTTTACCAAACATCATAGTATCGCCAGCATGTGCTCTATATGAAAAACTATCTATAGGTGCAGGAGTATTTGAATTCCAGTTTCCTGATCTTCCATAACCCACCACAGTATCTGATCCTCCAGGATTTGCTAATCCTACAAAAACATAGTATGAATTATTTGTATTTTCTACTGATTCGACAAAATTATTTGCGTTCAGAATTCTAAATTGGTCAGTAACTATTGCCGACATCTTAAAATTTTACTTTTCTTTTTATTTATAGTGGTTATTTAATCAAAGTCCAAATACTCTGATCGCACCAGTAGATCTGAGACCTCTATGTGATGTTGGATCATAATTTTTTCTTTGAATAGTTGGGAATGTTGTTAATCCAGTATTAACAGTTAATCCAGTGACACCTATTGATATAGGATTACTTGATCGCACTCCATTATATAATCTACCCCAACTTAATCGACCCAATGATGTAGAAGTTGTAATTCCAGCAGGATAATGGAAACCTTCAGTTGAAATACCTGCAATGTTAGATCCATTTTCAACATTACAAATAATTTCACCATCCTTATCAATATTTGTAATTGATGCAACCTGATAAACATTATCTAAGAAGGTTGTACCTATACCAACAATAGATGAATTATGACCACCAACTGATGTTACTCCATGACCTACTGATGTATCCCTTATAAAGACTGGATATCCAGCTAGAAGACTTGATGCGTTCTTCGTTGCTCTGAAGAAGAATTTAAGTGCACTTTGACCACTCACCGTAGTAGTTGTAATACCAGTGATAATTCCTGTAAATCCTTCTACGTTGTTTATTGATGTAATCTTATCAGTTTGGAATGGAGGTAATTCTATAAGAACTTCTGGTGGATTAGAGTGAGTATAACCAAATCCAACAGCAGTTAATGGTGTATCAGTCACTGCACCATTTGTTATGGTAGTTGTTGCAAATGCTGTAGATCCAATACCAGTCGTAGTTCCAGAACCAATTGGTGGACGAATTGATATGCTTGGTGCTGATAAGTATCCAGAACCAGCATTTGTTATATCAATTGAAATGGTTCCAGCAGCAGAAACTATTGCAGTTGCTGAAGCACCAACATTTATTTTCCCTGATGTAATTAGAGCATCAACCTCGAACGATGATAAACCGTAAACATCATCTTCGTAAATAAATGATTCAACTTCATCAACAAATATACTATTTGCACTATTTGTTCCAGAAACTATTGATAAATCTCCAATAATTTTTGCAGTTGGATAAATTTGTGGTTCAATCGAAGGTCTTGATTTGTCAATTACTTGACCATTTACAACTAAATCAACTTTTTGTTTTGTCCATCTAATTGGTTTCTCATTTACTTCATCAACACCTAATCCAGTGTAGATGTTAGTTTCAACTAAATCTGCACCTAATATTTCTTTAACAACTCTTTCACCTGTTTGAGATGTGGTTATACCAATTGGACTCTTTGTAATTTTTAATTCATCACCAATCTTAATAGTCTCTTGAACATCAACTATTTCTACATCCACCCCATCTTGACCCTTATAGAAGAATATATCAACTTTATCATGATCATTAGCACCTGGTGAAGTTTCTCCTGTAGGTGCTTCCTCAAATGTGAATGTAGTTCCTCCTTCAAATGAATAAGATTCACCTGGTTTTTGAAGAACTCCATTTACAAATATCAACAAAACAGCATCTAGATCAATCAGTGCAGATTGTGTATTTGTGTTATCTTTCTCGAAACTTAATAATTGACCATTAAAGAATAATGGGAATCTAACTCTTGAACCATTTTGTAAATTTTTAACATCATCAATAAAATCTAATTCACCAAATTGCCAAGCAGAAAACTTATCATTAAATATTCCCAACACTTCAAGTTCAAACTCATTAATTGGTTTTGTTAAATGTGCAGCGGTCACTAATCCAACAGGTTTAAATTTATCACCAAGTTTAAATGAATGACCTGGTCTTGCTATTTGGAAATTAGATATTTCAAATGTAGTAGAACCAATGCCAACTGTAGTTCTTGATGCTCCTACTTGAACATCAATTAGTAAGTTAGATCCTGTATCTGTTGTTGCTCCGACACCTAATCTTGATACACCAACTACAGGTAGATTATCATAATTAGGTTCTGGAATAATAATTTCTGGATTTACATAACTTGTTCCAGCAGAAACAATGTTAAACGCTAATGTACCTCCAACACCAACAGTAGCAGTTACATTTGCACCAGTTCCACCTCCACCACCTTGCCCAACGAAGAATGTGATTGTATTGGTTGTAGTTGCTCCTATACCAGTCTGTATACCTGCAAATGGATCTTTACCACCTACACCATCAGATGCAATTCCTTTTGTTTTAGATACTTCACGAGGATATGGGTGATTTGAGAAGAAATCATCTTTAGAACACTTGAATACCAATCCACCAGTGTCTATACCAACAGTGTCACTAGTTGTAAATGTATGATTTGGTATGGTTAGTATTAAATTACCAGTATGAGAAATATATTGTGCATCTGTGGCAGTAAATCCTTGACTTGCTGCTCCTGAGAATGCAGTTTTCTTAATTGATCCAATTCCAGAACTTACAAATCTATGTTCATATGCTTGATCTGTTACACCAATTGCAACTGATCCACCACGATATCCTGAACCAAAATTAAGATCCTCAAAAAATTCATATGCTTCACCGCCACCAACATAAGTGTGGACAATCGTGCTTGGACCTGCTTGAACTTTGAATGTTCTATCAGATACAATTCCAACTAAGAATAATGGTCTCTCATGATCTTGGAATATTGTTGTTGTTACACCACTGTACCCTACGCAACTAAATTCAAGATTTTTTAACTTTACAGTATTAGGTCTCTCTTGTCCAAATCCGTGAACAGTATTTGTAGTAACAGTAATAATACCAGTAATATTATCATATGCAGCAGTTTGAATACCTAAGTTAAATCCTGATGATGTACCAATACCAACAATACTTGTTATTCCACCAGCATTATTTTTAAATGCTTTCACTTTTGCACCGTGTAATGGTGCATATCCAAGTCCAGCAGTTGATCCTAGAGAAACTATTATTCCACCTCTTGGAACTTGGTTTTGATTTATATCAGACTCAGAAACTATGAAGTCACCATTAGTTGATGTTATACCAGTAAACTCAACCGTTGATATACCTGCTGTTGTATCTGCTATAAATTCATAATTATTACCTGCATTGTTTAAAGTTTTTGGTGTTTGGAATACTCCATTTATGAAGAGAACTCCATTTCCAACACCAATACCTGACGAAGTATTTGCTCCACCAACTTTTAGACTATATGTTTTTCCTATTCCAGTAAAGTCATCTGATATATCATCAAACAACATATTAGTAGTGTAATCACTTCTTAGGAAAGTTCTTCCACTAAAATCAGCTTTGACAAAAGGTAAGTTTGTATCATCTCTTCTTGATCTAGTGTTTCCTTTTGGAGGATCTGTAAAATGTAAAGTGCTATCAACAATATTAATTGATCCCCTATGTAATCTAGCTTCTGCACCACCAGTATGAGTTGTTGCTGCAATACCTAATTGACCTCTCCTTACTTTAACTGATGGTAAAGTTGCAATACCTGCTGCAACATCTGTTGCATCGTTAATTGTACCTGTTGGAGTGCTTGAAAAACCAACTTCAGTAACAATCATAAATTCTTCATTAACTTTTAAAATATCAGATGTTGTAACAGATCCTATGCCACTTAAAATAAATTGTGTAAGACCAACTCCAATATTGTTATTATAAGTGAAACCATCAAAAATTCCTAATGTATGAGATATTTTTGTAAATGCAACAGGTTGTTGAACTACACCATCTAATCCAATAATAGTTTTTGTCAATTGTTTAGTCATTGACAATTTGTGTAAATTACCAGAACCACTACCAGTAAATGTTACTGCAGCACCAGATGAGACATATTCTGGTCTTGTATATAATTCAAATTTATTTTCATCAATAACTTTTGCAAATACTGTACTAGGTAAAATAGTTGTTACAATACCTGCTGTATTAGTTGTTTGACCGATAGAAACTGCAGTAGCTGCTATACCAGTAAATGTTGATCCAGGTGTATATGTTAATTGTTCATTAGTGTTAAAGAAATGATTAGGGATATTGAACAAACCTGTAGTCTTAACTAATCCAACACCATCTGCAATTGAATTTATTCCAACAGGATTAAATTCTTTCATGTAAATTGGCACTCCTTCATATTTTAAATCAAATGCTGTTTTATTTGCTCTTAAACCACTTAAACCATCGTATGTTGAGAGGAATAATTTTTCTGTAACTCTTCCGTGTGTGAATTCTTGAGGTACATTAGAAAAATCATTAGCAGTATAGAATATTTGATTGAAAGATTGAACTTCAATTAATGAGTCAAACTCAGCATCTGGATAAAATCTTAAATTAATATTACTACCAGATATTTCACCACCAAAAGTACCAATACCCGTAGTAGAACCAATAGAAACAAATGGATACTGAACAGTTAAGATATCATCATCATCTCTTAGTGAAATAATTTGATGTATTGCAGATGTATCTCCACAAGATACTCTTACAATCGACTTAACAGAACTATCATTATCTTTACTTATTGTATTGTAAGTTATTGTACTCGCTGTACCAGTTACATATTTTGATTCAAATCTAGCACTTCTCTCAGTACCAGGTGGTTGACCAATAGTCAAAAATCTATGTGTCCCAATTCCAGTTGTAGTAGTTCCTAATCCAACAATGTTTGCTCTTACTTCAAGTGGATTTACTCTATCATTTTCACATTGTAATTTGATAAAATTATTTTCAAATCTAGCAGTTATTACACCCACTATCGAATTACTTACTCCTAAAGAAGTATCAATATATGTGTTTGAAATTGTAGTATTTGTTCCATCAAAATCTACGATTACTTCATTGTAATTAATTTCTTTAGTGATGCTATCTTGTACAAAGATGTTTGCATAAAGACCATTAAAATCAGTATTAGGGAATTGAACAATAGTGGTCGTAGTAATTCCACTAGTTGTGCTATCTACACCAACATTTGAACCAACTAAATCAATTTGACCAACAGCCTGTGTTCCAATACCAACTAGATCTGAATTAAAGTCTATTTTTAGTATTTTAATATCGTGATCTTTAGTATATTTTTCGGTTGGTGTAAATATAAGATTTTTTTCTCCAGATGAAGTAATTTGAGTAGAAAACTCACCTAATTCTAAAGTTGTAAAATCAGTTGTTTTTTCAAGCAAAAACGCATCATTAGTTGTGGTTAATGTTATAAGTTCTGAGAATTGAACATCAGATGTATCAGGATCAACAATTTGTATTAGGTAATTTCCAAAATCTTCGGTAAGTTCTTCTATGACCGTATTATTTTCTTGGAAACCTGTACTTGAAAACTTATCACTTATATCATCGTGAACTAAGACTCTGTTAGTTTTACATCTTGTAAAGTCTGTTAGAACTCTATTTGATAATTCAATAAATTTAGAACTGTTTCCTCTTGTTTCATAATCTCTAACAAAATCAAAATTATTAATAGCATCAACTCTCTGCTGCTCTTCTAAACCTAAAATATTAAGAACATCAAGAACTATTAAATCATTTGTTATAGCAGTTGTTCCAATACCAACTGAAACTTGACTTTCAATTGAAGTATCTGCAAAATTCTTTAATCCTGCTGGATGAACAAGACGATTTACTGGGTTGACAAATTTATCCCATTCAATTGTGCTTTTAACAGTATATGATAAATTTTGATAGTAATCATTATCAGGAATTACTTGATAATCCTCATTTAATTTACCGATATCATCTAACCAACCATATTCTTGTCTATTTGAAAAATCAGTTTTGAATTTTGCTTTATTTGAAATTAAACTTGTTATTTCAGCAGAAACATTACTTGATCTTCCTAAAATTCTATCACCTATTTTAAGATCAAATTTACCATCAGTTTTGATGTAATCATCTCTTATTTCAACTACTAATAAATCTGTTTTCACAGAATTTACAATTAAAGTTTCATTTAATTCAAATACACCTCTAGTTTGAATAGGTTCGATAATTGGATAATTCAATTTATTGATAATTGATGCATAACCTGATTGGAAAGTTTTAGCAATACCAGGATTAGTAGTCAAACCTGCTAAATTAAATTTAAGTATTGCTTGTGCTCCCGCAATATAATCAGTAATTTCAAAGAATTGATAATTATAATTTTCTGAATTAAAACCATCTCCGTCTAAAGTTGTATTTGTTGATATGCCACCTTGAGTTGCACCAACACCAATTTCTCCAATCCTTTGTATTCCTTCAACAAAAATTTCATCTCCTATTGTAAAGGGTTGTGGATCAACAAATCCATTCATAGGAGTTTCTAAGAAACAAGTAACTAATCCAGATGAACTTGTTTGTACAGAATTTATACCAATACCATTAGAATTATTGATAGCAACAATTTTATGATTTAAAGAGTCTAATCCAGTAACAGGAGCAATAACTTTTACATCTGATATTGTTTGATTTGGTGCAATTGGTTGTAGTGAAGAATTATCAACAACTACATTTCTACTAGGATTAAAAACGAGTAAATTAGGAGCATTTATGTAATTAGAACCACCACTTATTATATTAACATTTTCAATGATATCAAGATTATCAATATTAACGACTGGTGATACAAATGCCTCTGGACTTAAAGTTTTATCCGAAGAATACTCATATCCGATATCAACAATTCTTACATCATTTATTCTTCCAATCGAATTTGAAACTGCAATTATGTTAGCATTCTTTCCATTGGAACTTGTAACTGATTTAAATTTAGGAAGTTTTTTATAATTAAAACCAGGTGAAATTATTTTAAAATCTTTAATTGCACCATGTACATTTTTTGATCTTGTAGTATATTCTAATTTTTCACAATCAGTATCCAAATATGTTGTTAGTTCTGGAACTAAGGGTGATATTTTAAAGGTTTCATTTGTAACATCAAAAATTTCATATTCACCATTGTAAACACTATCAACAAATCTTATTTCTGCGTAATTTTCAACATCTGTATCAGATGTGCTTATATATCCACCTTTTGATAAACCATAATATAACCTATCGGGAGTATTTTTTGAATATTGGATAGAAAGTTGAGCACCAATAGGATCTGTATTGTTGGTACCAATACCAATAGTTCCAACACCAATTACATTAAATGTTGTTGAATCCTGTGAACTTAAAAATTCATTTGTTAACTCTTTATCATAAAATACTTTTAAATCAAAATTAGATAAAGTTGTGCTTGATAATCCAAAAGTTAATTTAGAATTTTTTACAACATCAATTCGAGGATTTATTAAAGATATAGATTGATTTGCACCACCAGTGTTTGCTGTAATAGAAACAATTTTTACTGGAGTTGTATTTAAATCAATTTTTGTTTCTGCTAGTTGGAAATATCTGTCGCTTATTTTGTTAATAAAGTAATCACCAGTCGATAATCCAGTGGCTCCTCCATCATAAAATACTTTATCACCAGTATTAAGTCCATGATCACTTATATTAATTCTATTTGTTTCTACATCTGATGCTGCGAAGGTAATTGGATTAATTAATAATTTTTCATATTCAGAGTTGTAATTTACAGATATTGGTGTTGTTGTCCCTATACCAACAGATAAATTAGGGATAACCTTCATTTTAACTACATCACCCTCTCGTAAATTATGAGTGGTTGTATTTGCTGCAGATACATTTGTTGTAATAAGTGTTGATAATTTATCAATATCTCCAATTACTTGTTCTTGATCGGATGTGAAATAATACAAACCAGATGAAATCCCAGTGGTAGATCCTTTTGAATAGAAGAATAGACCTTCACTTGTACTTCCAATACCAACTTTTGTAGTTAATATACCAACATAATCTTCACCCTTGTTGATAATATACACATCGAGTGAATTTTGTCCAACATGTGGAACTTTAAATTCAGCAACATTAGGTGTCCTACCAACGTCAAATCTATTTGCACCATTACTTTTAAATAAAGTGACCTTTTGACCAGTTTCAAATGGATGATTTGGTATGTGTATTGTTCTAGTAGGTATTGATAGATCTTGTACTACTTCTCCGACAATATATTTTACACTAGTTGCTCCGCCAGGAGTTGTACCAACACCTACTGATTGAGGACCATTGAAATATACTATATCATTTTTCTTAGACTCAAATTTCTTAGTTTTTACAGGAATATTAATTTGATTATTTAATACATGGATTGTTGATCCTAGAGTGTGAGCAATGCCAATTCCTCCACCCTCGTTCCTCTGTACTCTTATTACTTTTCGTCCATTATATAAATTTAATACTCTTAAAAGTTCAGATCCAACTCTTAATGATCCACCAACTGAAACTGTATTAGGAATATCAGTAACGTAAATATCTTCAATTACACCATTAGCATTTCCTACTGCCATAGTTTTTGCTAAACCTATGGTATCAGTGGAAACTCCAACTCTAAATGATCCTGTTAAATTAACAACACTAGTATTCAATCCAGATACTGATATTGAAGTTTGGTTGTTTAATTCAAAGAAAGGAAGTAAATTTGCAGTTACATTATTATTATCTTTCCAAGTAAATACTGCATTTTCAAATTTTTGTAAAGTTGTATCTATTCTTGAAACACCAATACCTACAATTTCATCTACTTTAGCACTAAATCCAGATCCGTTAGTGCCTGAATTATCAAAAACAGTTAGATCACCAACTTTATATCCCTCTCCACCATCTAAAACAGTTACATCATTTATATCACCCTTTGTAACCGACTCAATTTTTGAAATTTGTCTTATTTTTTCATTTGACTCAATAATAAAATCATTATCACCAAACTCTTCATCAACAAGATATGGTAATGTGTTTCTTAGTAGATTTGAATTGTTAAAATCAAAATCGTGATCTAAAATAAGATTATCATTTATTAAAGGAGACCTATAAGATTTTCCTATAAAATATGGATATTTACCCTCTAATTTCCCAGTCGCTGATGATATTCCTACAGAAGCAAAGTACGCATAAATTCCATTTGGAAATTCAGGTGTTTTACAAAATCTTCCATTATGAATATCTAAATCACCAACTCCATTGTAAACATAATCATCTACAAAAAAACCACCTTTGAACCCATTTGGTCTATTTTTAACTTTTGATGTATCAAGACCATATGAAGGAGTTAATATTTTTAAATCAGAATTTATATTGTCTGGATCAGAATATCCAAATGGACCGTATATTGGGTTTCCATCGTATGCCCAACCAATTATTGGTGAGTGAGAGGTTATTTCATTAAAATCACCATTGTTTTTAATTGTAAAACTGTTTTCTAAAGTTTTAATTATATCTTGTGAATAACCAAGAACACTAAAAGCAAAGGAGTCTTTACGAGATGTTAAATTAAAGTCTTTAAAGTCTCCAAATCTCTCTACTCTATTTACATTTAAACTTCTAACTCTTGCTTCAAGAACTCCATTAGATCCTCTTGGTATTACATTTACCTGCGTGGATGACTCACTATAACCTATACCAGAATTAATAACAATAGCGTCAATTATTTGTCCATCTTGTATAATAGGTCTTACAATCGCACCTGACCCTGTTCCAGCGTCTTTAACATCTAAATCAGGAGTAGAGAAATAACCCTCTCCTTTACCAACAACAGCTACATCATCTACTCTTCCATTTACTATGATTGGTTTCAACTCAGCATTTTTTCCATTTAGGATAGTTACATCTGGTTTTATTTGATGATTTAAAATTGTAGATCCATAATTAGATCCTTCATTATAAACGTAAGCATCAATAATTTCTCCTGTTACAATAGGAGTTAAATTAAATGTGCCAGTAACAGTTGAACCATAAGACACCTCAATATTTACTTTAATTTCAGGATAGAAAAATTCTTGTAAACCAACTCCTGAAGATGTAAAATTGACATATTTTCTTCTATCTAAATTTACTAGATCTGTTGCAAGTTTAAATGAATTATCATTAACCTTGATAACACGATATTGATTAGACGTACTTAATCCAGATATTATCGTACCACCCGACTCAAAATTATATTCAACAATATCTTTTGTTTCAAACCCATGATTTACAAAATTAATTGTATCATAAGATGTAGATATTCCAGTTGGATTAACTCTTAATTTACGATTGGTGTATCCAGAACCTTGTTCTAATACTTTGACTGATATAAGTGTTGTTCTATTTTCTGTTCTAAATCGATGAATACCACTTGCACCTGTGTCTGTAGATAATCCAACAGTATTGATACCAGCTGTACCTGCTAAAGCATCATTTTTTGTGTTAAATATTCTAACTGTTGTTGGGTTGACAACTCTAACAAAATATGGATCACCATCAGACAAAGTTCCAGTTATAATATTATTAGTATCATAAGGAGCACCTATGCCGATTGGAGCATTATTGTTAGCACTATAATAAACTAATTGTCCGTTTTCTAAGTTATGTTCTGTTTTAAAAGTTATAGTTTCATCATCTTTATCAATACCACCATTAAAGAATATATCTCTACTATCAAAATCAATAAATCTATTTCTTATACCAACTACAGGTTGTAGAACACATCCTGATCCATTACCTCCTGTTACAGAAATACTTTTAACAGACTGAATATCAAATTTTTGTGGATCAACTAAAACTTTTTTAACACTTCCTCTCACAACAGGTTGAACTAATGCAGTTGTTCCTGTAGACTTTTCAACGCTTACTGAAGGTGGATTATTTACATCATAATCTCTTCCACCATTTAATACGTTTACTGACTCTAAATTTCCATAATATATAATATCATCAGATATTGGTGATCTGATTTGAACACCGTCTCTTAATATTCCAATATCATTAATTGGTGTTTCATGTTTTGAAGATATTGATAAATTTTGTGATAAAGGAATTTTTCTTAAAATTTTATCTGATTGAAGTTTTCTATTTTCATGTGTTTTAAAAATAAATGTATGATCCTGTGTAGAAGTAGTTCCTATACCTATTTGAACAGTGCTTGCTGTACCTATTTGACTACGTGATAAGTAAAGTGCTATTTTTGATATATTTGCTCCTGCAGGAGGAATAATAGGATCAACATAATAAGTTGCTCCAGACTCTAGACCAGATAAAACTTCTGTTTCAGGACTGTAAATAACTGCATCTCCTTGTATAAAACTAATATTCTTATTTGAAGGTGGAGTGAATTGAATAAAACTATACTTATCTGTTAATATATCTTTTCCATCTAAACTTATACCACTAGTTGTCTCTTTAATAGTATCAATTGTAATGTCATAATTAGGAAGAGAGTTTGACGCAACATAACCATCAGTATCACCATCACTGTAAACATTTAATACGTCTGATATTAATACGTCATTTCCCTGTTCTATTTCAACTCCACTACTTGTTGCAGTTTCTATAACTCTTCTAATATCATATAACTGATTTGATATAGTTGTAAATCCTACTACATTGTCTACTGATATTTGATTTAAATTAGTATCTATTGAACTAACTGTTCCTGTTCCTTCAATTACCTGTTGTTCTCTTTTGAGAATTTGGAAAGTATCTCCAACTTTTAGATTAGATTTATCAATAGGTGCTCTGAAAGAATATGTCGTTCCATTTATATCGATTTGTAATCTTGATGATGTATTATATTTCCAAGAATTAGCAAATACTTCCTTATAAGTTGAATTTTCATTTTTAATTTTTTCGCCAACGTTTTTAACAAATATATTTTCTCCTTCATTTACAAGACTAATATCTGATGTGGTAACTAGTTCAGAAAGAACTCCTGTTATTCTAAGATCAATTCTTTTTGATAAATCGCCATTTTCATATCCAAAAATAGTTTCATTTGATCTTATATCATCAGCAGTGTTTATTTTGACTCCTACACCTGAACATCCAAAAAATTGATTTATTGTTTTAGATGTGTAATCAATATTATTTTGTCCACTTATCATTGTCCCTGTTGCACCAAATCCAACTGTTGAGTCGACTGATATAACATTACCTCCGATTGCAACATCAGTTAAGACTTTTGTTTTACCTGGTACAGTAAAAACACCTTCAATTAAATCACGATCACTAAATCCAACAAATAAAGAAATTTTGTAGTATGTTTTTTGATCTCTTTTTAAAATTTCAACTTCTGATACTGATGCATTTGTTGATGTATCTGTTGATTTAAAAATTGTTTGTCCAACTAAGTTTTGTGGATCTCCTGTGGATGATATTAAATCAGCAACGATTACCTCTCTACGAATAAATTCAGCATCTGATGGTTTGATTAATTTTCCCTCAAGATCAAGAATAGTTGATTCAACACCATATAATACTTTAAATAAAATCCTTACAGATTCTTCTATACCTTTTGATTGATAAAAAGAACGAGCAAATTTTACAAAATTACCTACATCTAAATTTGTATCAAAATCATTATCTTCTAAACCAGGTAAAAATGTTCTTTTAAGTTTTTTATAAAATTCTTGTAAAAATAAAACTGATAAATTGGTAATCGTACTACCAGAACTATGAGATGCTGCAGATGTGCTCTCAAAAACTAAATTTTCTCTATTAATTTCAAGTAATGAAGAAGATATGCCAACATTGTAACCTGTAATTCCACTAAATCCACGAATACATCCTGTAAAAGATGTAGATGTGATACCAGTATAAGATATTATTTCATCATCTACTTTAAGAAGACCATATTCTGAAGGAAATCCTTTTGTGCTTGGAACTGATATTATGGTATCAGATGCTGAAAAATCTGAAGAAACACTTGTAGTACCAGTAACAACTTCAGGTACTAAATTATCTGATTTTAAATACTGATCAAAGTTTCCTATAAGATCACTTGGACCTCCTTGAAACTCTTGTGAAATATAATATTGTTTAAAAAACTCAGCAGCGTTTGGAAAATCAGTCACCACAAATTCAGGTAACTGGTTTTCAATAATAGTATTGACTTTTATTCTTTTGTCAATTTGAGACATAAATTATTTCCTCTCTAAATCTCCATTAGAGTAACTAGAAGTATAATAATCTCTAGTAAATACAACACCCGAAACATCTTCACCTGAAGCAATAACATCCTTAAACATATTTATTGTGCTTTTTGAAACGTCAAAACTTAAATATAAATCTTTCAATCCAACTACGTCATTTGATTCTGGAAACGCTTGTACCTCAATAATATTATTCTCTGCTGCTGTGGATGTAATATTAATTGTATTTAAAATAATTTCACCTTTCTTATAATCAACTATACCTGCATCTTTAATAAGAACTTGTTGTTTATCTCTTTGATTTTTAAAAACTACACTCAAAGTTCCCTTCATAGATCCATCAAGATTACCAGATGCATCTTTATTTGGAACATCGGTAAGAAAAGCAGTTTCGTTTGACCCAGAAACTGTAAATCCAGTACTCTTTATATTGTAACCAGCAGGGTTTATATTAAAACGATTTCCAAAACATAATTCATACTGTGCAAATTGATTTAATAGTGCTTTAAGATCCCTTCTAATAATTACCTTTGTAATATTTGATGTAATACCATTGTCAACACGATCAATCAATGTATTTAATTTACTATACTTAAATCTGCCACCAAATTTGTTTATCTCAATATTCCTAGCATAATTATCTAATGATGATACGATAGTTGTTCTTAAATTTGATGCTGAAGCAACCTGTGCAGGGTTATAATAGATTGTAGAGTTAAGTTCCACATATAGTATTTTTAAATCAACTATTGTGGCATTGATACCAGCGATAGCGTAGTTCTTTAGTTTATTTTTGATTTGTGTTTTGTCGAAATCTGATACATAAGTACCACCTTTGGGTTTAATACTAATTTGAACTTGACCAAATTTTGGTGGATCTAATTCTTCTCCACCAACGACTGCAACTGACTCAGTTTTTGGAAAAATGTCTTGAATTATTGCCTCATAATCTCTTGGTGTAACTGCTCTATATTGTGCTGAGTAAAGTCTTGGAGCAAAATACTTAATAGAAGACACATCTTCAACTTCCGCACCGTTAGAGGCACTAGAGACGGTGGTTATAACAATATTATCAGTTGGTGTAAACAGTGTTCCATCACTTTTTGTAAAAGATCCTTGGAAACTAAAATTAGATGGACCGTTACCATCTTCGCCATCAGTTACAAGATATTTTGCTGTTATAATAGAATTATTTTCAAGTTTTTTACCAAAAAGATTATCACCAAATAATATTTCATATTTTTCGTCTTGAACTTCCTGTGCAAGGTAAATTTCTGAATTTTTATTGATGTTTAATATATTATCAACCATTGAATACTTTCTACCAAGTCCCACATCATTAGTTCCTTTTACAAATACTCTTAATGTTGAGCTGTCAATGTTAGGACTATCAATTATAAACCTTTGATCTTGAGATGTATCAACTCTATATACCCTTTGAAGTAGTGTTCCCTCATAGACAGTAATTGGATCATCAAATTGAGCAAAAGATACTCCATTTATATCACGGACACGAGATGATGTAACTTCATCAGGTATTGAAAAACGATAAGTTGTATTTTCTGAATTACCAACACATACAAGACCTGATCGAAGAGTTAAAAATCTTGGTGTACTAGAATTTGTAGTTCCTAAATTAATATCTGATATTTGTATTGATGCAACTGCTGCAGTTTTTGAACGTGGTACATATCCAATATTACGAGCAAGGGAAACAACGTTCTCACGTATGGTTGCTGAGTCTAGGAATGATTCATTTGCAAGTAAGTTTGCATTAAACGCATTAATATAGGTATTATAAGCAAGTGTATCAATTAAAACGGAGAAGTTTGAACCCTCAAAGTCAAAATCAGTGAAATTTGAGTTTGAACGAAGAAAATCTTTGATTTGTACTTTGATTTGATCAAAGTCTAAATTTGTAAACTGTGTAAAGGGCATATTATCTCGTAGGTTCTAATAAAAAGGTGAATGATTGAGTTGGAACATCCAATCCATTGATCTCGAAAAGCACTTTTACCTCTAAAGTATTGTTATCCATTAGAGCATTGACTTCTACACCAATTTCACCAACTCTTGGTTCAAAGTTTCTGATCGTATTACGTACTTGATCCTCTATAACCATTACAGTTGATCTTTCAAAGTTCTCAAATAGAGAATCTCTGATGTCTGTACCTAGAATTGAGTTAAAAAACCTCTCTGTTGGTATTGTTTCAACTAAATTTCTCACTGATCTGGTGATTGCTCGCTCATTTGTAAGCACAGGAAGGTCTTTCGTCACTGGATGTGGTGTAAAAGACAAACTGATATCCTTAAATGCTCTTGATTTGCGTTGAATCGCCATTATTAATGCTTTTAGATTTATTTATACCCTATCTTGCATAATCATTCATCACATAATCATCACTATCAAAGTATTCAAGTACCCAAAAGGCAACACAACGTGGATTTTTTGCTCCACAAGTAAAAATATCGAATGCAACACAGTTTTTTTCTGGCCAAGTATGGCAAGAAAGGTGACTTTCAGCTAGAGAAAGGTTACAAGTCACTCCATAAGGGTCAAATTGGTGTGTATGAGTGTTTAAAACCTTCACTCCTTCAATTTTACAAGCATTAACGCATACTTGTTCGATTTTTTCCTTGTCATTTAACTTTTCAAAGGGTACATTATACACTTCAACAAGTAAATGTGTGCCCATATGAGCATTTTTTACGTGTTTCATCCTAATTCTGGTTCAAATGGTTTTCTATCGTCAGTTTTTTTCCTTTCTTTTGCAGTTTTCCAGAAATAATTCTCTTCAGAACCCAATCCATCACGATCATGACCGTTTTCAACCTGATAATATGCAGTTGAAACCTTAAAATCGGGCACTTTAGGTGTTTCTGGAGTAATACTGTTGTCATATATCCTCATTCGATTGTTTGGATAGAGACAATACTGTCCATTATCCAATTCAAGAAGGTTATGTGACTTATGTTCAGCAGGTGATTCACTTGTTGAGTAGTCAATCGTGTCAATATCTTCGTGATAGTTGTCTAAAGTGCAAATATAGGTGCCTGTTTGTGTCCCAAAGTCTCTTGTATACACTTCATAGTGCATTGATCCAATAAAATTCTTACAAATTGCAGTTAGTCCATAGTCCATACAGTTCCAAAACTGTAAATTATGCAAAGGCATATCAGGATTTGGTGTTTCTGGTGACGAGACAAAAGCGGATATGGGCAACTTATCGTAAATCGCAGCATATTCTGGTAAATACGTCTCAAAATAAAAGGCACGACCAGGAATGCTCTTGGCCGATACCCATACTCCTCTTTCAAATTCGCCATGACCACTCTTATGGTCGGTTAAGTACTCTTTCCTCACCCATAATTCAACAGCAGGTAAATTACAAATTAGCGAACTCATTAACGACCCTGCCCCCGATATCTTTTACGAGCCGAGTTACGGGAGGTTGCCGAGTATTTCGAGTGTTTTCCCCGCCCTTGACGAGTTTTTTTGGGTCTTGCTTCAGTAATATAAGACGTTCCCANCATTCCAGTTTTTCTAGCCATTAATTTTTCCTTTCAATTTGTTAGTTTGAATTTCTTTTCGATTTTGTTTAAAGTAATCAAAACGATACTTTAATAATTCAGTTGATAACTTAATATTATACTCAACAGTTTCTGGTAAAAACTGTGGTGAATCACGAAGAAAGCAGTTAACTGAATATCGTACACCAGATGTGATTTCTTGAACCTCGTGCACCCATAAAAAGTCTGCTGGCCAAATCATTGCATCACCTTTGTTCAAGGTTACTTTATGTTGACCACCCCAAAAGGCAAATTGACCACCTTCATAGTCATCATTTAAATTAATTGTACAACTTCCATATACACCGTGATCGTGATCAGTATGTGGATGTATCCAAGCACCTTTTTCATACTTCATCAGTCGATAAAGGTGAGGATGTAAAAGTGTAAGTCTTCGATCAACGTGAAATGCATTAAAACTATCCATATAATCGTGATAGTCGTTAATGATAGTTTCAATTGACGAATGAATTAAATTAAATGCATCACTTCCTATTTTAGCACGTTTTACGTGATTTGGTGAATATATGTTTTCACCAGTAAATGCGTGAGGACAACACTCGTGTGTGACCTCAACGGGACTTGTCTCATATTCATCAATTATAACTTGACATTGATCTTCATCGAGAAAGTTTCTCTTTATCATAATCAAGTCTTTCAAATTAATCAACTATGCTTCCTCAATATATGGTTCATAAGAAATATCTTTTGATGTGAGTGTCTTATTATAATAACACTCAACTGCAAGATCTTCCATTATATTAAACATTTCCGATTCGGATAAGTTCCAGAAGATAACTTTACCTTTGCGTAGAACGTTGTAACGCTCTACTTTCTTTTTTTGTTTTTCTTGCCTTTGTTCTTGTCCCATTGGTAGAATACGAAAAGTCCGATAGAGATCCAAAAGATCAGTGTAAAACCATAGTTCATATCAGTGATGTGGGTTATAATACTGTAACATCAAGATCAGGATGAATATGATTACGAGTATTGTGATTACTGCCATCATTAGATTATCCTTGTCTTTTCGTGACCAACTCGAACACGAGGATCGCACCAGATTTCAAATCCTGCTTCCTTTGCATCTAAACAGAATGATACATCTTCACCGCACATATCTTGTACTTCACCCGATTCAAACACCTGCATCTTTGGAGCAAACCAAGGATAGGGTAGACCTTCGTGTTCAAACACACCTTTGCTTNATCANTAACCAACCAAAACCAGTATANTCAACTGTAAATGGTTTCTTTCTTTTGCTAATACTATCTATTGTTTCGTGATTCATCACNCCACCGTTTGTGCGGAAATCATCTTCTTCTAACCAATGNGCAACTGATGTAGTCTTTCCATCTTCTGTACAATACCAACCTGCTGCAATATCCTTATCCATTAGAAGTACCTGATAGAA